>ERZ1066118.14-NODE-14-length-247291-cov-15.513372_pt1 | contig 247291 bp, 220 predicted proteins | sample MGYA00382765_ERZ1066118 | MGnify/ENA primary metagenome ERZ1066118 (study PRJEB33369, sample SAMEA5778348) | biofilm metagenome | biome: Industrial cooling water; feature: Water cooling tower basin; material: Biofilm | place: United Arab Emirates | collected... | reverse complement strand
CGCGTGCGCTGATGGTCTTCCGGGGGTCGGTGTCCGGCCTGGATGTCGGCACGCAGGTGCAGTTCCGCGGCATGCGGATCGGCGAGGTCCGCGAAGTCCGCACCTTCTACGACCCGCCGAGCGGACAGGTGCAATTCGCCGTCATCGCCGAGTTCAGCGGCAGGATCGAGATCGCGGGCGCCGGCCGCGACCAGGCGGTGGGCGCGGGCGTCTGGCTGCAGGACATGATTGACCAGGGGCTGCGCGCCCAGCTGCAGACGCGCAGCTTCGTGACCGGCCAGCAGGTCATCATGCTGGACTTCGCGCCGGCCGGAGACCCGCCGCAGTTCTCCAAGCTGGAGAACCTGGCCAGCTTCGAGATCCCGACGCGCCGCTCGACCAACGAGCAGATCGCGGACACGCTCCGCGACGTCCCGGTGCGTGAGCTCGCGTCGGACGCCCAGCGGGTCATCGCCGGGGTCGACCGCCTGCTCAACGACCAGCCGGGCCGGCCTGCGCCGCTGCCCGCGTTGCTGAACAATCTCACCACGTTGGCCGCCGACCTCGACCGCAGCGCGCCGCGCATGGCCGACGAGATCAGCGCCACGGCGCGCGAGGCGCGCACCGCGCTGAACACGCTCGCGCAGGCGGCGCGCACCATCGAGCGCCAGGTGGACGCAGGCGGAACGGCCGTGGCCGCCACCGCGCAAGAGGTGCAGCGCTTGTCGAGCCGACTGGACACGGTGGTGGCCGCCACCGAGCGCACGATCGTCGCGGCCGAGCGCACGCTGGCCCGGATCGAGCAGGCCTCGGTGCGGGCCGACCAGACGGTGGCCCGGCTGGACCACGCGTTGTCCGACGACTCCCCGATCGGCGCCGGACTGGCCAACTCGCTTTCCGAGGCGACCGCGGCGGCGCGCAGCTTGCGCGGCGCGGCCGAAAGCCTGCAGCGCGACCCGCAGTCCCTGTTGCTCGGCCGCCCGGCCCGGAGCGATCGATGAGCGGCCCGCGGGTGGAGCGGGCGGCCGTCGTGATCCTGGCTGCCGCGGTGCTCGCTGGTTGCGGAGGCAGCCTGCTGCCTGCGCGCGGCGAGCCCGTCCGCTTGTATGCCCTGCAGGCCGTCGCCCCGGCGCAGCGGATGGCTTGTCCGGTGCGGTTCTCGGTGCGCGACGCGCGGCTGGCCGGCCATCTGGAGCGGCCCGAAGTCGTCGTGGCGCGCGACGGTCCCCGCATCGAGGCGCCCCTGGGAGCGCAATGGGCAGCGCCGCTCGCGCCGGAACTCAAGCGGCTGCTGTCGCGCGCCCTGGCCGACCGGCTGGATGGCAGCGTCCCGGTGGCGCACCCCTGGCGTCTCGAAGACGCACCACGCCTGGCCGTCACGGTCGACTTCGACCGGCTCGAGCCCGAGGGCGACCGGCTGCGCGCGGTCGGCGTGTGGCGCATCGCCGACGTCGCGGCGGGCCGCGGGATCGACGTGGGCCGCTTCGACGAGGCGCTTGGCCTGGCCGACGCGCCGGGCACCGACCGCGCGGCCGCCACCGTGGCCGCCATCGACGTGGCGCTCGGCCGCCTCGCCGACCGGCTGGCCACGCGTGTCGCCGCGGGGGCCGGCGCCGACTGCGGCGCCAGCATCCTGCCTGTTTCCGATTCAAGCAGCACGTTCACCTTCGTACCGGCATGACCCAATCGCTCCTCGAATTCGACCCGCCCGCCCAGGGCGCCGTGCTCTCTCCCCCGCCGCCTCCGACGCCGCCCGCGAATGGCGGCGGCCCGCCGCCGCCCGATGGCGGAGCGCCCTTGCCGCCTTCTGGCGGCGACGGCGACGGCGACGACGCGCTGACCCTGGCGCGCTACGCCGAGCGCGCCTACCTCGACTACGCGGTCAGCGTGGTCAAGGGCCGTGCGTTGCCCGACGTCACCGACGGGCTCAAGCCGGTGCAGCGACGCATCCTGTACTCGATGGACCGCATGGGCCTGGCCGCCAACGCCAAGCCCGTCAAGTCGGCGCGCGTGGTCGGCGACGTGCTGGGCAAGTTCCACCCGCACGGCGACACCAGCGCGTACGACGCGTTGGTGCGCTTGGCGCAGAGCTTCACCATGCGCTACCCGCTGATCGACGGGCAAGGCAACTTCGGCTCGCGCGATGGCGACGGCGCGGCGGCCATGCGCTACACCGAAGCCCGGCTGACCGCGTACGCGCGGCTGGTGCTGGACGAGCTCGACCAGGGCACGGTCGACTTCCAGCCGAACTACGACGGCTCGCAACAGGAGCCGCGCGTGCTGCCCGCGCGGCTGCCCATGGTGCTGCTCAACGGCGCCTCCGGGATCGCGGTGGGGCTGGCCACCGAGATCCCGCCGCACAACCTGCGCGAAGTCGCGCAAGCCGCGGTCGCCACGCTCAAGGATCCGAAAATCACGCTGGACGAGCTGATGCGGCTGGTCCCGGGCCCGGACTTCCCCGGTGGCGGCCAGATCATCTCACCCGCCGCTGACCTGCGGGACATCTACGAAGGCGGTCGCGGCTCCGTCAAGGTGCGTGCGCGCTGGAAGATCGAGGAGCTGGCGCGCGGCCAGTGGCAGCTGGTGGTGACCGAGCTGCCGCACGGCACCAGCGCGCAGAAGGTGCTGGAGGAAATCGAGGAGCTCACCAACCCGAAGGTGCGCGCGGGCAAGAAGTCGCTCACGCCGGAGCAGCAGAGCAACCGCCAACTGGTGCTGTCGGTGCTGGACCGCGTGCGCGACGAAGCCGGCAAGGACGCGCCCGTGCGGCTGGTCTTCGAGCCGAAGTCCTCGCGCATCTCGCAGGCCGAGCTGGTGGGCACGCTGCTGGCGCAGACCAGCCTGGAATCCAGCGTGCCCGTCAACCTGGTGATGATCGGCACGGACGGGCGGCCGCGCCAGAAGGGGCTGGTGCAGATCCTGCGCGAATGGTGCGAGTTCCGCCTGGAGACCGTGACGCGACGGACCCGCCATCGCCTCGGGCGGGTCGACGATCGCGTCCACGTGCTCGAGGGCCGGCAGCTGGTGCTGCTGAACATCGACGAGGTGATCCGCATCATCCGCAATGCCGACGAGCCGCGCGGCGCGCTGATGGAGCGCTTCGGGCTGTCCGAGCGGCAGGCCGACGACATCCTCGAGATCCGCCTGCGGCAGTTGGCGCGGCTGGAAGCCATCCGCATCGAGCAGGAGTTGAAGGAGCTGCGTGCCGAGAAGGAACGGCTGGAGCACCTGCTCGGCAACCCCTCGGCCATGCGCCGGCAGGTGGTCAAGGAGATCGAGCAGGACGCCAAGACCTTCGGGGACGCGCGTCGCACGCTCATCGAGGAGGCCGAGCGCACCGTGCGCGAAGCCCGCGTGATCGACGAGCCGGTGACGGTCATCGTGTCCCAGATGGGCTGGCTGCGTGCCCGCCAGGGGCACGGGCATGACGCGGCCCAGTTCTCGTTCAAGACGGGCGACGCGCTGTCGGGTGCCTTCGAAGTCCGCACCACCGATCACGTGCTCGCGGTGGCCACCAACGGCCGCACGTATTCGGTGCCGGTGTCCCAGCTGCCCAGCGCCCGCGGCGACGGCGTGCCGATCACGTCATTCGTCGAGCTGGAACCGGGCGCCCGCATCGAGCACGTGTTCGCCGCGGCACCCGAGACCGGCGTGCTGCTGGCCACGCGGGGCGGCCTCGGGCTGCTTTGCCAGGCGGCCGACCTCGTGACGCGCCAGCGCAAGGGCAAGGAGTTCCTGGTGCTCGAAGCGGGCGATGCCCCGATCCGGCCCGCGCTCTTCACGCGCGGCATGGACACGGTGGTGTGCGTGTCGGCGCAGGGCAGGGCGCTGGTGTATCCGCTGCCCGAGGTGAAGGTGCTCAAGAGCGGCGGCCGCGGCGTGATCCTCATGGGCCTGGAACCCAAGGAGGCGCTGGCCGCCGCGGTGGTGACCGATGCGCGCGGCGTGGCGGTCACGGGGACCGGGCGGGGCGGCAAGGCGCGCACGGACCATTGGACGCTGCGCCAGTTGACCGATTGGCGTGGCACGCGGGCCAACAAGGGCAAGCTGCTCGAGCCCAGGGTGAAGGAGCCCGCCGTCTCGGTGCCCTGATCAGGGCACCGAGCGCACCTTCGCCCAGACCGTCACCCCGGCGTCGGGATCGGCGGGCGCTGCGGGCGCACGCGTGTCCACCTCGATCACTTCGACCCGTGCCCCGGAAGGCAGCACGCCGAGCACCGGGTGGGCCGCGCGCGGGCCGGGTCGGCCCGATGCACGCAGGCTCGTCGGCTCGACCAGCGTCAGCATCGCGCCAGGGCGCACCGCCGGCGGCCCTTGCGCGATCGTGCTGGCGCCGACGACGCCCGCGACGGGCGATCCAGCCACCCAAGTGGTGCCCTGCGGCCGGACTTGCCCCACGTAGAGCCAACCCTCCGGCACCGGCGAGCGCCCATCGGCGCGGCGCAGTCGGCTCTCCTGCTCCGCGAGCAGGGTTTCCAGCGAGCGCGCCGCCGCGTCCAGACGGCGTTGGATCTCCAACGCGTCGCGCCGCGCATCGTCGTTGCCCGCATCACCGGCCGCGCCCGCCGCGGCGGCCGCCAGCGGGTCCGCGGCGCTGACCTCGGTCAACGCGCGGCGCGCCTCGTCCAACACCACCTCGACGTCGCCGGCCTTGACGCTGCGAACGCCCGCCCGCGCCAGCCAATCGCCGAGCGCTTCGGGCCGAACAAGCGCCAACACCACCGCAGCAGCCAATGCGGCATCGCGAAGCAGGCGCAACAGGTTGCGCGCCGCTTCGATCGAATCGGCATGACGGCTGATCATCGTCCTCGGCGCTCCCTGTCGCGCGGTCCGACCGCTCACCGGTCGATGTTGCGCCCACGGCCGCAGTCGGACAAGCGGACGGTGCGCGAACGCGTCGCGTAGACTGCGGCGCCATGTCTCGCCTCCGTCCGTCCATCGCCCTCGCGCTACTGGTCGCGCTGATCGCTGGCGCCGGTTTCGCCGGCTGCAGCAGCACGAACCCGTACTACGCGCCCGAAAAGATCCATCACCGCCCGGACGGCTTCGTCAACAGCGACGGCCAGCAAGTTTCCAAGCCCTTTTCGATGCTGCTGCGCTGGTGGCGCGAGCGCTGGTCGCAGGGGCTGCCCGCGGCGCCCGCGCAATTCGTGCAGGGCTACGGCGGCTTCGAGGTGCGCACGCCCGATGTCGAGATGCTGCGCGACAACCGCACGCGGACCACGGTCACGTGGGTGGGGCATGCGACGCTGCTGGTGCAGGTGGATGGCTTGAACATCCTGACCGATCCGCATTTCTCCGAGCGCGCCTTCCCCGTGCAGTGGATGGGGCCCCGGCGTCGCGTGCCGCCAGCGATGCCGCTGGGCGCGCTGCCGCGCATCGACCTGGTCGTCATCTCCCACAACCACTACGACCACCTCGACCGCGATACCGTGCTGGCCCTGAACCGGCAGCCCGGCGGGCCGCCCTTGTTCGCGGTGCCGCTGGGCGTGGACCTGTGGATGCGCGACCAGGGCATCAGCAACGTGCGCCGCTTCGACTGGTGGGACATGTTCCGGCTGCCGCAGCTGCCGGGCGCGGAGTTGCACTTCGTGCCGGCCAAGCACTGGTCCAGCCGCACGCCCTTCGATCGCAACACGACGCTGTGGGGCGGATGGGTGCTTCGCACGCCGGGCTTCTCCTTCTACTTCGCGGGCGACACCGGGTGGTCGCCGGCCGATTTCGAGGCGATCGGTGCGCGGCTGGGCCCCTTCGACTTGGCCGCCATTCCGGTGGGCGCCTACGAGCCGCGCTGGTTCATGGGCGAGCAGCACGTGGACCCGACCGAGGCCGTGCTGATCCACCGCGCGGTGCGTGCCCGCCGCTCTGTCGGCATCCACTGGGGCGCTTTCGAGCTGACCGACGAGCCGCTGGACGCTCCGATCGGGGCGCTGCCGGCGGCCTTGGACGCGGCAGGCGTCCCGCGCGAGCAGTTCGAGGTCTGGAAGCATGGCGAGACGCGGGTGCTGCGCTGACGCGGTGCGTGTGGGCGCCGCCGCGCAGTAAGCTTGCGACCCCCGGCAGGATGCCGGCCTTGAACGATCATTGCTCGATGACCACGATGACCATTGAATCCCCGGCCGAGCCGCCCGTGCTGTTCGACACGCGCGCGGCCGCCAACGGCCTGCGCGTCGGGCTCGCGCGCCTGAACCGCCCTCGCCAGCTCAACGCGCTGGACCTGGAGATGTGCACGCTGCTGCTGGGCCGCTTGCGCGAATGGGCATCGGACGAATCCATCGCGTGCGTGGTGTTGGACGGTGCGGGCGACAAGGGATTCTGCGCAGGCGGCGACGTGGCCAGCGTGGTGCGTGCGATCCGCGCGGGCGGCCCGGCGCGCTTCGTCGCCGGCGACACCTTCTTCGCGGTCGAATACCAGCTGGACGCCATGCTGCACGCCTACCCCAAGCCGCTGCTGACCTGGGCGCATGGCGTGACCATGGGGGGCGGGGTCGGGCTTTCGGTCGCAGGCTCGCACCGCGTGGTGACCGATGGCCTGCGCATGGCCATGCCCGAGATCCACATCGGCCTCTTCCCGGATGTCGGCGGCGGCTGGTTCCTCAACCGCGTCCCCGGCGGAGCGGGGCTGCTGCTGGCACTGACCGGCTTGACCATCGGCGAATCCGATGCGCTCTTCGCGGGCTTGGCCGATTGGTGCCTGCCGGCATCGGACCGCGAGGCGGTGATCGACGAACTGCTCACGCTGGGCTGGAGCGGCGTCGCATCGACCGACGGCGGACTGCTGTCCGCGGTGCTTGCCCGCCGGGCGGATGCGGCTCGCCAGCATGGCCTGGCCGATGCGCCCGGCCCCATGCGCGAGCGCTTCGACACGATCCGGCGGATTTGCGCTGCACCCGACGCGAAGGCCCTGCGCGACGCATTGAGCGTCGCGGCCGCGGGCGACCCCTGGCTAAAGGCGCCCGCCGAGAGCCTGGAGAAAGGATCGCCCACGGGTGCGCTGGTCACCTACGACTACATGCGACGTTGCCGTGCGCTGTCCTTGCGCGCGGTGCTCGCGTTGGACCTGGTGGTGGCCCGCGCCTGCCAACGGCACCACGACTTCCCCGAAGGCGTGCGTGCGCTGCTGATCGACAAGGACCGCAAGCCGGCCTGGTCGCCCGCGCGCATGGAAGACGTGCCCGCCCACGTGGTGGCGGCGCACTTCGCGGGCTGAGGGGGACGCGGTCAGACGACCGCGGTGCCGTCGATGCAGGTCACAGACGCCCCGCCCACCCAGATGGTGCCGTCGGCGTCACGCTCGACATGCACGCGCCCCGCGCGGCCGAGTTGCGTGCCTTGGCTGGCCACGTAGCGCTCGGGGGCGACCCCGGCGCCGATGAGCCATTGGGCCAGCGCCGCGTTGAGGCTGCCCGTCACCGGGTCCTCGGCCAGGCCGTTGTTGCCGGGGAAGAAGGCGCGCACCTCGAAGGCGCAGCCGTCGGCGGCGTCGTCGCCGCCCGCGCGGACCACGTCGTCGAGGGCCCCGACCACGCCCACCTTGCCACGGGGCCCGACCACGCCGACGTCCAGGCCCGCCAGCACGGCGGCATCCGGCTCCAGTGCCAGCACCTGCTCGGCGGACGCCAGCATCACGCCCCGCCAACGCGGGCCGTTGTCGCACCAGGCGTGGCCGACGATGTCCTCGCGGGCGATGCGCAGCCCGCGCGCGATCAGCGCCACGTCCTGCTCGTCCAGCGGGCCGGTGCGCAACAGGGGCGGCGCCGCGAAGGACAGTCTCGCGCCGTCGCGCCGGAGGGTGACGAGACCCGCGCCGCACTCCTGCACGACGTGCCCGGCTTTCGGCTGGCCGCCCGCTTCCAGCCATGCGTGGCAGCTGCCCAGCGTCGGATGCCCGGCGAACGGCAGCTCCCGCCCGGGGCAGAAGATGCGCACGCGGTAATCGGCGTCGGCCTGCGTCGGCGGCAACAGGAAGGTCGCTTCCGACAGGTTGGTCCAGTCCGTGAACGACTGCATCTGCTCGGTGCTCAAGCCGGTACCGTCGAGCACGACCGCCAGCGGGTTGCCGCGGTACGCGGTGGCGGTGAAGACGTCGACCTGCTTGAACGGGCGGGGGCGGGGGGTGGGGGTCATCGGATCGTCTCCACATCGCGTCTGACGGCGGCGCGCCGCCCGATCGCCACCGTGGCGATCACGGCCAGCGCGAACACCAGGGTCGCCGCCTCCAGCGGTTCGCCGACCACCAACGCGGCGAAGAGCACCGTCAGGAAGGGTTGCACAAGCTGCACCTGGCCGACGCGTGCGACGCCGCCGCGCGCGAGCCCCGCGTACCAGAAGAAGAAGCCGATCAGCTGCGACATCAACGCCACGTAGGCGAAGCCCCCCCACGCGGACGCCGGCACCTGCCAGTCGGTGACGGTGGCGCGCCAACCCGCCAGCGGCAGCACCACGGGCAACGACACCACCAGCGCCCAGCAGATGGTGCGCGTGCCGCCCATGGTCTGCGACAGCCGGCCGCCTTCGGCATAGCCCACTGCCCCGGCGACGACAGCCGCCAGCATCCACCCGTCGCCCCAAGCGAAGCCGCCTCCTTGCCGAAGCGCGAAGCCGATGACCAACGCGCTGCCCGCGATCGCGCAGGCCCAGAATCCGGCGCTCGGCCGCTCGCGCGCGAACCACGCGGCGCAGACGGCCGTCGCCAGCGGCAGCAACCCCACCACGATCGCGCCATGCGCCGCCGGCACGTCGCGCATCGCCAGCGACGAGAAATACGGAAAGCCCAGCACGATGCCCGCAGCCACGACGACCAACGATCGCCATTGCGCGGCCGTCGGCCACGGCGCGCGCCACGCCATCAGCAGCACCGCGGCGGCCACGGCCGCCACCGCGGCGCGTCCGAACGCGACGAAGCCCGCATCCAGCCCCGCCACGGCCAGGCGCGTCATCGGAAGCGTCATCGAGAAGACGACCACGCCGACGAGCCCCAGCAACAGGCCTCCGCTTTCGGCCCGCGCGGGGCTGCGCACGGCGGTGGCGCTCAACGCAGCACCACCCACGCCGCCGTGGCCACCAGCGACGCGCCCAGCGACGCGTCCAGCAGGCGGCGCCGCGCCGCGTTGCCCGCCAGGGCCCGGCCCAGCGCGTCGCCGCCCGCGGACCACAGCGCCAGCGCCACCACCGCGCATGCCGCGAAGACCAGGCACATCAACGCGACCGCCAGCCACGCGGGCCGCGCCAGGTCGGCATACGCGGTGACGGTGGCCAGCGAGAGCATCCACGCCTTGGGATTGGAGAACTGGAACGCGGCGCTGCCCAGCACGGTGGGCCGGCCGGGCGCGCGGCGCGCGGTGGTGGCGGGGGTCGTGGCGGCGGCGTCCATGTCGGCGTCGGATCCCTTCGCACCCGCCACCGGACCCCTCGCGGCCCACATCATCCGAAGCCCCATCCACGCCAGCCAGGCCGCCCCTGCCGCCTGCAACACCGCTGACGTGGTCGGCCGGGCCGCCAGCGCCGCGCCGATGCCGGCCGCGCACAGCGTCATCATCGCCGTGACGCCGAGCGCCACCCCGGCCATGTGCGGCCGCACCGCACGCTGGCCGTGGGCCGCCGACACCGCGACCGCGAGCGCGATGTTCGGCCCGGGCGTGACCGACCCCACCCAGGCGAACCAGAGGAAGGCGAGCAACTGCGGCAGGTCGATCGATGGCATGCATTGCAGCTTAGTCGATGGAGGCGGTACAGTACCTATACAGTTCGCCAGCACAGACCTCGTCACTGTCCCGGTCCTGCTCCCAGTCCACTCGCCCTCCTGATGGCCGCCTCCGCGATGCCTGATCCCACGATGTCAACCCTACCGGCAAGGCAGTCCTTCCTCGCGGCCAGCGGGGACAGGACGCTCGTCGAGCAGATCGTCGGCTGGCACGCGGCCCGCATCGACGAGCGCCTGTTGCGGCCCGGGATGCGCCTGGCCTCGATCCGGCGCTTCTCGGTCGAACACCACGTGTCGCGCTTCACGGTGGTCGAGGCCTACGACCGGCTGGTGGCGCTGGGGTTGGTGGAGTCGCGCCGCGGCTCGGGCTTCTTCGTGCGCGAACGCCCGGCGGGCGACGCGCGTGGCCGCGTCGCCGACACGCCGGACGGCGCCGCCGGCACGCGGCCCGAGCCGCCCCCCATCGACGTCGCCTGGCTGGTGCGCAACATGTTCAGGGACCTCCCGCCGCAGGACATGCCGGGCGGCGGCACGCTGCCGCCCGATTGGCTGGACGGGCCCTTGGTGGCGGGCGCGCTGCGCGCGGTCGCGCGCGGCCATCCGGCGCCGCTGCTGGACTACGGCTCGCCGCAGGGCTGGCTGCCGCTGCGCCAGCAGTTGTCGCTGCGGCTGGCGGGACTCGACATCGCGGCCGGCCCCGAGCAGATCCTCACGACCAATGGCGTCACGCAGGGGCTTGACCTGGTGGCGCAGCACTTCCTGCGGGCGGGCGACGCGGTCCTGGTCGACGACCCCAGCTGGTTCGTGATGTTCGGCCGCTTCGCGTTGCTGGGCTTGAGGGTGGTGGGCGTGCCGCGTTTGGCCGATGGGCCGGACCTTTCGCGGCTCCGGGATGTGGCCGCCGAATACCGCCCCAAGCTCTTCGTGATCAGCTCGGTGCTGCACAATCCCACCGGCACGGGGCTGTCCGCCGCCAAGGCCTTCCAGGTCCTGCGGCTGGCCGAGGAATTCGACTTCCGGATCGTCGAGGACGACATCTACTGCGACCTGCACCCCGGGCCCACCGCCGCGCCCACGGTGCGGCTCGCGGCGCTGGACCAGCTGTCGCGGGTGATTTACCTGGGCGGGTTCTCGAAGGTGCTGGCGCCCAACCTGCGGGTGGGCTTCGTCGCCTGCGACTCGCCGCTGGCACGTGGGCTGACCGACTTGAAGGCGCTGGTCGGACTGACCGGCAGCGAGATCGGCGAGCGGACGGTGTACAAGGTGCTGCGGGACGGCCACTACCGGCGGCACCTGCACCGGCTGCGCCAGCGCCTGTCGGAAGCGCGGCCGCGCGCCCTGGAAGCGCTGGAGGCGCTGGGCCTCACGCCCTTCGACCCTGCATCGGCCGGCATGTTCGCCTGGGTGGACGCCGGCGTGGACACGGCGCCGGTGGCGCGGGCGATGCTGGAAAGCGGCTTCCTGCTGGCCCCCGGCAGCCTCTTCCTGCCGGACCAGCGGGCCAGCACCTGGATGCGCTTCAACGTGGCCTGCACCGGCAATCCCCGTATGCTGACGGCGTTGGGACGCACCCTGGACGCGGTCCGGCGCCGCCAGGCCTTGAAGAACCCGCGGCCGTCCCCACGTCCGGCGCCAGTCGCGCGGGCCGCCGCGCCCGAAAGCACGACCGCGACGCCGGACACGTTCGATGCGTCCGACATGTCAAGCACGAACCACACGCCAACGATCACGAGCACTTCGAAGACCCAATGAGCGACGCCACCACCCAGGCGGCCCCGTCCGCCAAAGAGACCCTCGGCTTCCAGGCCGAGGTCAAGCAGCTGTTGCAGTTGATGATCCATTCGCTGTACGGCAACCGCGAGATCTTCCTGCGCGAGCTGGTGTCCAACGCGTCCGACGCCTGCGACAAGCTGCGCTTCGAGGCGATCGACGCGCCGGACCTGCTGGCCGGCGACACCGAGCTGGGCATCCGAGTGAGCTACGACCGCGACGCGCGCACCATCACCGTGGCCGACAACGGCATCGGCATGAGCCGCCAGGACGCCATCGAGCACCTGGGCACCATCGCGCGGTCGGGCACGCGGGAGTTCTTCTCGAAGCTGTCCGGCGACCGCGCCAAGGACGCCAACCTGATCGGCCAGTTCGGCGTGGGTTTCTACTCCAGCTTCATCGTGGCCGACCGGGTCACGGTGCTGTCGCGCCGCGCGGGGTTGCCGGCCACCGAGGGCGTGCGCTGGGAGTCCGACGGAACGGGCGACTTCACCGTGCAGACCGTCGAGCGCGAAGCCCGCGGCACGGAAGTCGTGCTGCACCTGCGCCCGGCCGCCGAGGGCGAGACCGACGAGCTGGCCGAGTTCCTCAACGAGTGGCAGCTGCGATCCATCCTCAAGAAGTATTCCGACCATGTCTCGCTGCCCATCCGACTGGCCAAGGCGGGCGAAGAGGGCGAAGTCGTCAACCAGGCCAGCGCGCTGTGGAGCCGCTCCAAGAGCGAGATCCAGGACGAGCAGTACGAGGAGTTCTACCGCACGCTGACCCACGACACGGAAGACCCGCTGGCCTGGACACATGCGCGCGTGGAGGGCCGCACGGAATACGTGCAGCTGCTGTACGTGCCGGGCCGCGCGCCTTTCGACCTCTGGGACCGTGACCGACGCACCGGCATCAAGCTGTACGTGCGTCGCGTCTTCATCATGGACGACGCCGAGCAGCTGATGCCGGTGTACCTGCGCTTCGTGCGCGGGGTGATCGACTCGAACGACCTGCCGCTGAACGTGTCGCGCGAGATCCTGCAGGAAAGCCGCGACGTGCGCGCCATCCGCGAGGGATCCACCAAGCGCGTGCTGTCGATGCTGGAGGACCTGGCCGAGAACCGCGCGGACGAATACGCCAAGTTCTGGAGCGAGTTCGGCCAGGTGCTCAAGGAAGGCATGGGCGAGGACCACGCCAACCGCGAGCGCATCGCCAAGCTGCTGCGCTTTTCCAGCACCACCAGCGACGGCACCGCGCAGACCGTGTCGCTGGGCGAATACCTGGCGCGCATGAAGGAAGGCCAGGACAAGATCTGGTACGTGACGGCCGACAGCCCGCAGGCGGCGCGCTCCAGTCCGCACCTGGAGCTCTTCCGCAAGAAGGGCGTGGAGGTGCTGCTGCTGACCGACCGTGTCGACGAGTGGATGCTGTCGTTCCTGCACGAGTTCGAGGGCAAGCAGCTGGCCTCGATCGCGCGTGGCGACGCCGACCTGGGGGCGTTGACCGACGAGGCGGAAAAGAAGGCCACGGAGGAAGCGGCCGAGCAGATGTCCGGCTTGTTGGAGCGGCTGAAGGCGGCGCTGTCCGAGCGCGCCAAGGACGTGCGCGTGACGCACCGCCTCACCGATTCGCCCGCGTGCCTGGTGTCCGACGAGGGCGACATCAGCGGCCACCTGGAGCGCCTGCTGCGCCAAGCCGGGCAGCCGGTGCCGGAGCGTCGGCCGATCCTTGAGATCAACCCGACGCACCCGCTGGTCAAGCGCCTGGACGCGCCGGGCGACGCGCGGCCCAACGACGCGCAACTGGCCGACTGGGCGCAGCTGCTGTTCGACCAGGCGCTGCTGTCCGAAGGTGGGCAGTTGGCCGAGCCTGCGGCCTTCGTCAAGCGTGTCAACGACATGCTGGTGGCGATGGCGTTGCGCGGGTAGGCACGGCGCCGCATGGACGCCGACGACGTCGCAGCCGTCAAGAGCGGGCCGGCGCGCAAGCCGCCACGGCGGCGCGCGGCCGCGGCGGCGGTGCTTGCGGCCACGCGCGCCGCCGCGGCGGTGACGGGCGCACAGGCGGAGCAGGGCGAACTGTTCGGCTTCGACAAGGAAGCCACGCCGCGCTTGGCCGGCTTCGCGCCGGTGGTGCGGGGCGACGCGCGCCTGCTGATCCTGGGCAGCTTCCCGGGCGAAGCGTCATTGGCAGCGGGCCAGTACTATGCCCACCCGCGCAACCACTTCTGGCGGCTGCTGGGGCTGTTGCTTGGCGAGCCGCTGGACGAGATGCCGTACCCGGCGCGGTTGAAGCGCTTGAAAGCGCGGCGGATCGCGTTGTGGGACGTGGCGGCCAGCTGCCGGCGCGAAGGCAGCCTGGACGCGGCCATCCGTGACCTGCAGGCCAATGCCTTCGAGCGATTGCTGGGCCGTGCGCCCGGCATCGCGGCGGTCGCCTTCAACGGCAAGACGGCCGGGCGCTTCGCGCCTGCGCTGCAGGCCCACGGCCTTCGCACCTACGTGCTGCCCTCCACCAGCCCGGCCAACGCGCAAGCGAGCTTCGACGAGAAGCTGGCGGCTTGGTCGGCGCTGCGCGAGGACGGTTGGCTCTGAAGCGCGCCGACGACACCCCGATCGTGTTGTCCGAATGGGGCGGCGTGCGCTACCTGCATTTCGGCAGCCCGTGGATCCAAGGCGCCATGCGCGTGCGCCAACCTGCCGCGCCGGTGCTGGAGTACGTGCGGCGCATGTGCGCTTGGCTGCTGCTGATGGAGCCGCCGGCGCGGATGCTGCAGTTGGGGCTGGGGGCGGGCGCGTTGACGCGATGGGCGTTGGCGCGGATGCCGGACACGGAGGTGGTCGTGGTCGAACGTTCCGCCGCGGTGATCGGGGCGGCTCATGCGCACTTCAAGCTACCGCATGAAGATCCTCGGCTGACGGTGGTGCGACGGGACGCGGGTGCGTACGTCGCGCAGCCGTCGACGCGGCGCGGATTCGGCGTCGTGCAGGTGGACCTGTACGACCAGGACGCGCGCGGGCCGGTGCTTGATTCGGCGGCCTTTTACGCCGCCTGCCGGCGGGCGCTGGGCGCGCATGGCGTCGTCGTGATGAACCTGTTCGGCGAGCATGCCAGCTTCGCGCCGAACCGCGAGCGGATCGCCGAGGCCTTCGACGGACGCGTGCTGGAGCTGCCGCCCATTGCGGAAGGCAACATTGTGCTGCTGGCGCTGGCGGGGCCGCCGCTGGACGTGACGGTGGAGGCAATGCTGGCGCGTGGACGCGCGCTGCGCGTGGCGCACGGCATGGCCTTCGACGCCTGGGCGCGGATGCTGGCGGACCGGTACGGGAAGGGCGGGCGGCTGCGCTGTTGAGCCCGGATCGGCAAGCCTGAGCGGCTCTCCATCCGGGCACCTGATCAGGCGCGCTCAGCTTCGCTTGGCGTTCACAGGCGTCCGTCGATGGACGTTACGCCGTCGGCCGGTGAAGCGCGCAAAGCTTGTTGCCATCCGGGTCGCGCACATAGGCGAGGTACAGCGCGCCCATCTGGCCTTCGCGCAGGCCCGGAGGGCCTTCGATCGACGTTCCACCATGGGCCACCGCCGTGTCGTGGAACGCGCGCGCCTGCTCGGCCGTGCTGCAGGCGAACCCGATCGTCCCGCCGTTCGCCCCGCAGGCGGGCTCGCCGTTGAGCGGTTGGCTGACGCAGAACGTTCCACCGCCATGGCGGTAGAAGAGCCGGTGGTGGCCCGTGCTCGCGGTGTTCCTCATCGCCTCTCCGGCGCCTAGAACGCCGAGCACGGCGTCGTAGAACTGCTTCGAGCGCTCGATGTCGTTGGTGCCGACCATGACGTGGCTGAACATCAGTTGTCTCCTTGACCTTGGGTTCGAGAAATTTGCGTGTTTACTGCAGCGCCATTGTCGCCGACGAAGCCACCAGCGCGGACATGAACGCCTGGTCTGCGAACAAGGATTTCATTCCATTCTCGAGCGCTCGATTGAGCGCCAGCCTCGCGTTGTTTCCGCTCATCAGTTGCGTGTTGGGCTCGATGCCTTGCGCGGTCACCTGTCTCGAGTACAGCAGATCGCCCTTGCGCGACTTCACGGTCACCGACATGTTCAGGTCCGCGATTGCGTCACCCGCGAAGAAACCCAGCTTGTGGTCATTGTAGAAACGAGTCAGGTCGGCCGCGATCTGTACGAGCGCCGAATCTGAAGATAGCCGGAAGCCCCGGGCAGTCAGTTCCTGCTCGATCGCCCGGCGCACCGTCACGGCCACGTCCTCATTCGCCAGAATCGGCGCCATCTCCATTCCGAACCCGTTCTTCTTGCTGCTGACCTTGCTCTTGTCGTGGCGCTGGTCCGCGACCTTCACGTCGACGGTCACGTTGCTCGCACCCGGAATCGCAGAAACCGCTTGCTGCGGAGCGTACTGCAGGTCGATCCTTTCCGTCGTCAGGGCGCATCCCGAAAGCGTGATGACGGCTGCGCAAGTCGCGACGGCGACGAATCTGATGGCCATGCTTTGTTCCTTACTGTTTGGGACGAAACGATGGGCGAACCGCGGCTAGTCCCAGCAACGGTTTCGCTTCTGTCTTCGAAGATTCTAACTTCAGGTTTCGTAGATGCGTACGGGTCGTCCGAGAACCACAACTCCGCACACGGCCAGTCGCAACTTCTCGTGCCGTGTGAGCATCGACGCCGACTCGATCGTGGACGTCGAGGCGCTTGCCGCGCGTGCCGCCGTCGCGGGCCTAATGGGACTCATGGATCCCGTTTTCTTGCTGTTCGAGGTGCCCCTCGCGGTGCTGCAGCTAGCATGGGCGCGCCGCTGCGTGCCATGGCGGCTCCAAGGAAAACCTCGGTCCGTCGAACGGCAATCGTTCCTGATCGACTCGGCCCAGCCCGCGACGAACCGCGGGATGCTCAACCCCGCACTGCGTCATGCGAGCTCGAGCATGGAGCGAAGTGACGCATGGCCGCCACCCCACCTGCGATGGACCCCGCGGACGGGAGGAAGCGAAAGACGCCGGAGCGGTGATGGCTGGCGGCGCCGGTACAAATTAATTCCGAGTCTCTTGGGCTTCAATTCCACGCGGGCTTCTACGTTCGTCACGGATTGCAGACCCGGCTTGTTCGACTCAGCGCACGGCCATCCCACCGCTCGACGCCCCTGCCGGGCGAGCGATGCCCGCCCACTGTCTGCTTGACCACGGCAACCCGAATCGATCTGTCGCGGATCATCCCCGCGTGACGGGCTGCCGCGTGCTTTGCCGGTCGGGTAGTTCATCGGAATGGTGTCAGCCCGCGCGTTCCCGCCGCCGACGCTCCAAAGGACCCCAACGCTCCAAAGGACCCCAACGCCCGACGAGCGGGCCATCCGCCTCTTTCACGCCACGATAGAGTCGCGCGATCCCCTCCCGCACCGGCGAGGGCGCCTACGCCCATGACCGCAGCCACCTCCCTGCCCGCCGCCGCCGCCGCTCGCTTGGCCAATCCCGGCACCCGCCTACGGCCTGACCGCTTGCTGTCCGCGATCGCCGAAGACGGCCTGATCGGCGCCGATGAAGCCGCCCGCATCGATGCCCTGGTCCGCCTGTCTTCACTGGAGCAGCACGCCCTGGTCGCCATCGCCCAGCGCAAGCCTCGCGCCGCGGGCCCCGCCAACCGCATCTTGTCGCTGGAGGACCTGACCGAGTGGCTCGCCAAGCGCTCCGGTCTCCCGTACCTCCACATCGATCCGCTGCGCGTCGAGGTCTCCCGCATCAACGACGTGATGTCGATCGCGTACGCCACGCGCTACAAGATCCTGCCGGTGGAGGTGCGCCCCAACGAAGTGGTGGTCGCCACCGCCGAGCCCGGCATCGACGCCTGGGTGGACGAGCTCTCGCAGCTGCTGCGCCGCCAGATCCGCCGCGTCATCGCCAACCCGCTGGACATCGACCGCTACGCGGTCGAGTTCTTCGCGCTGGCCCGCAGCGTGCGCGACGCGGCCAAGAGCGGCGTGTCGTCGCCGGTCAACGACTTCGAGCAGCTGGTGGAGCTGGGTCGCTCGGGGCGGGCCTTCGACGCCAACGACCGGCACGTGGTCACCATCGTTGACTGGCTCTGGCAGTACGCGTTCGACCAGCGCGCCAGCGACATCCACCTGGAGCCGCGGCGCGAGATGGGCACCATCCGCTTTCGCATCGACGGCGTGCTGCACAACGTCTACCAGGTCCCGGCGTCGGTGCTGGCCGCCATGACCAGCCGCATCAAGCTGCTGGGCCGCATGGACGTGGTGGAAAAGCGCAGGCCGCAGGACGGCCGCGTGAAGACCCGCACCGCCGGCGGCCAGGAGGTGGAGCTGCGGTTGTCCACGCTGCCCACCGCCTTCGGGGAGAAGCTGGTGATGCGCATCTTCGACCCCGAAGTGCTGGTGCGCGACTTCACGGAGCTGGGCTTCGGCGACGACGAGCTGGCCCGCTGGAACGAGATGACCACGCGCCCCAACGGCATCGTGCTGGTCACGGGCCCCACCGGCAGCGGCAAGACCACCACGCTCTACACCACGCTCAAGCAGCTGGCCACGGAGCGGGTCAACGTCAGCACCGTGGAAGACCCGATCGAGATGGTCGAACCGGCCTTCAACCAGATGCAGGTGCAGCATGGCATCGACCTGGGCTTTGCCGACGGCATTCGCGCATTGATGCGGCAGGACCCGGACATCGTGATGGTGGGCGAGATCCGTGACCTGGAGACCGCCAACATGGCGATCCAGGCAGCGCTGACCGGGCACCTGGTGCTGTCCACGCTGCACACCAACGACGCGCCCACGGCGGTCACGCGCCTCCTGGACCTGGGCGTTCCGCATTACCTGCTCAACGCCACGCTCGTGGGCGTGATGGCGCAACGCCTGATCCGCACCTTGTGCCCGGCCTGCAAGGCCGACGGGCACGTGCTGCCCGAGGAGCGTTGGCAGGCGTTGACCAAGCCTTACCGCGCCAAGCGGCCGGCGTCCGTGTACAAGCCGGTGGGCTGCCTGGATTGCCGCATGACCGGCTACAAGGGCCGCACGGGCTTGTACGAGATCCTGACCATGACCGACACGCTGCGCGAGATGATCACCGCGCAGCCGGACATGAAGGCGCTGCGCGAGCAGTCGCTGCGCGATGGCCTCAAGCCGCTGCGGGTCGCAGGCGCGATGAAGATCGCGGCGGGGCAGACCACGGTGGAAGAGGTCATGGCCGCGGCGCCGCCAGCGGGCGGCTGAGCGGGAGCGGTAGCGGCCTAAGCGCGCGCGGCCGCCGGAGCCCGAGGCGGCCCGCTACACTGCGCGTCGCCTGACTTGCCGCTCCCTATGCGACGCCACGAATCGTGAACACGCCGACCTTCCTCCGCGAGCCCGCCCGCCCCGACGACCTGTCCGCCATCGTCGACATCTACAACTCGACCGTCGCCTCGCGCATGGTCACGGCCGACCTGGCGCCGGTCAGCGTCGAAAGCCGGCGCGCCTGGTTCGACGCGCACGCCGGCGCGAAGCGGCCGCTCTGGGTGGTGCGCGATGGCGACGGGCTGGCCGGATGGCTCAGCTACTCCGACTTCTACGGACGCCCTGCCTACCGGCACACGGCGGAAGTCAGCATCTACCTGCGGGAGGACTGGCGCGGCCGTGGCCTGGGCCGGTGGCTGCTGCGCGAATCCATCGCGCACGCGCCTTCGATCGAGGTGCACACGCTGCTGGGGTTCGTCTTCGGGCACAACGCGCCCAGCATGGCGCTCTTCGAGAGCGAAGGCTTCGCGGCGTGGGGCACGTACCCGCGCGTGGCGGTGCTGGACGGCGTGGAGCGCGACCTGGTGGTGCTGGGGCGGCGCGTCTAAGCGCCGCCTCCGGCCGGTCCTGGCGTGGCGCCGTGCGCGCCGCGCCACGGCACCGCGATCAAGCGTCCGCGCGCGCCTGCAGCCTGAACACCGACACCGCGTTCTTCAGCCGAGATGCCTGCGTCCGCAAGCTCTCCGCGGCCGCCGCGCTCTGCTCGACCAGCGCCGCGTTCTGCTGCGTGGTGCGGTCCAGGTCCGCCACGGCCACGTTGACCTGCTCGATGCCGGTGCTCTGCTCGCGCGCGGCCAGCCCGATCTGCGCCACGGTCTCGCCGACCGACTCGACGCTTTGCAGGATGCGCTGCATGGCGGCCTCGGCCTCGTCCACTTGCGCGCTGCCTTCTGTCACGCGTTGCGTGCTCTCGGCGATCAGGCCCTTGATCTCGGCCGCGGCACCCGCCACCTGGCGGGCCAGGTTGCGCACTTCGGCCGCCACCACCGCGAAGCCCCGGCCGGTCTCTCCGGCGCGCGCCGCTTCCACGGCCGCGTTCAAGGCCAGGATGTTGGTCTGGAACGCGATCGAATCGATGAGCCCGATGATGTCCGCGATGCGCTTGGAGCCTTCGGCGATCCGCTGCATGGTGGCCGACATCCGCTTGGACACGTCACCGCCCTCGCGGGCCGCGCCCGAGGCGCGCTCCGCCAGCTCGGCTGCGGCTTGGGTGTTTTCAGCGGTCGTGCGGACCGTGCCGGTCAGCTGCTCCATGCTCGCGGCGGTCTCTTCCAGGCTGGCCGCGGCACGCTCGGTCCGGCCGGACAGGTCGCCGTTGCCTTGGGCGATTTCCCCGCTGGCCCCGTCGATCTGCACGACTTGACTTCGCACGTCCGACACCAGCGCGCGGACATTGACGCCCAACTGGTCCACGTCGCGCGCCATCCGGCCCAGCGCGTCGGTCCGGTTCGACGCGGCCGGCGCGACCAGCCGCCCGCCGGCGATGTCGCGCGCCCGACGGGCGATGGCCGCCAGGGGGTCCGCCACGCTCTTCACCAACCAGGCCGCGCTGCAGGCGCAGGCGACGGCCGCTGCCACGAGCGTGACCGTGCCCGTACCGGCCGGCATGCCGCTGGCGGCCAGCGCGATGCCCGTGGCCGGCAGGGGCAGGGCGCAGGCCACGACGATGCGCGCGCGCACCGACATCGCCCGCACGCCCCGCACCAGGCGGCCGTGCAGCCCGCTGGGCACCAGCACGCCGCCCGCGAGGGTCTGCCGCGCCCGGCCTTCGCGCATCTGCACGTACAGCGCTTCCGCGGTCCGCACGTCCTCGCGCGAAGGCCGCGTGCGCACCGACATGTAACCCACGGATCGGCCGTCGTCGCCCAGCACCGGCGTCACGTTGGCCCGCACCCAGTAGAAGCCGCCGTCCTTGCGACGGTTCTTCACGACCGCGGTCCAGGTGTCGCCGCCGGCGATCGTGGTCCACAGGTCGGCGAAGGCCGCCGGCGGCATGTCGGGGTGGCGCACCAGGTTGTGGGGCTGGCCGATCAACTCCTGCTCGGCAAAGCCGCTGGCCTCCACGAACGCGGTGTTCGCGTAGGTGATGCGGCCTTTCAAGTCCGTGGTCGACACGAGCGCGTCCTGCTCGGCGAGCACATATTCGTTGCCGTTGACCGGCTGGTTGTTCCGCATTGGCGTGCCTCGCAAGATGAGCGGTGTAGCGCATCCTTGCAGGTGCATGCGGCAGCCGATGAGCGGAAAAGCAGCGCTCGCGCCCGGCTGGCCACCTGCCGATCCGCTGACGGCCGCGCCCGTCCGCCCGGGCGGCGCTCGCGCGTGGCTACTTGGCCAGCGTCCTCATGGCACGCTCCAGGCCCTGCACGGTGACCGGATACATCCGGTCGCCCATGACTTGCCGGATGACGGAGATGGACTGGCGATACTCCCAGACGCCTTCCGGCTCGGGGTTGAGCCACGCGTACTTGGGAAAGCGCTCGGCCAGCCGCTGCAGCCACACCGCGCCGGGCTCGTCATTGTTGTATTCGACGCTGCCGCCGGGCTGCAGGATCTCGTAGGGGCTCATGGTGGCGTCGCCCACCAGGATCAGCCGCCAGTCCGGGTTGTATTTGCGGATGATGTCCCAGGTGGGGAAGCGCTCGGCCTGTCGGCGGCGGTTGTTCTTCCACACGAAGTCGTAGACGCAGTTGTGGAAGTAGTAGAACTCGAGGTGCTTGAACTCGCTCTTGGCGGCGGAGAAGAGCTCTTCGGTCTGCTTGATGTGGTCGTCCATGGTGCCGCCCACGTCCAGCAGCATCAGCACCTTGATGGTGTTGTGCCGCTCGGGCCGCATGCGGATGTCCAGGTACCCCGCGTTGCGCGCGGTGCTGGCCACGGTGCCGTCCAGGTCGAACTCGTCTTCCGCGCCTTCGCGGGCGAACTTGCGCAGCCGGCGCAGCGCGATCTTGATGTTGCGCGTGCCCAGTTCCACCTGGTCGTCGTAGTCCCGGTAGGCCCGCTGCTCCCACACCTTGACGGCGGTGCGGTTGCCCGCCGACGGCCCGCCCACGCGGATGCCCTCGGGGTTGTAGCCGCCATTGCCGAAGGGGGAGGTGCCGCCCGTGCCGATCCACTTGTTGCCGCCTTCGTGGCGACCCTTCTGTTCTTCGAGCAGCTCCTTGAGGCGCGCCAGCAGCTTGTCCAGCCCGCCCATGGCCTCGATGGCCGCTTTCTCCTCGGGGGTGAAGTCCCGCTGGATGCGGCGCTTGAGCCATTCCAGCGGCACGTCCAGGTCGATGCCCGGCACGGCCTGCACGCCCTTGAAGTATTCGCCGAAGGCGCGGTCGAACTTGTCGAAGTTGCGCTCGTCCTTGACGAGTGTTGCGCGCGACAGGTGGTAGAACTCGTCGACCGAGGTGCCGATGACGCCCTTGCCCAGGGCTTCCAGCAGCATCAGGTATTCCTTGACCGACACCGGCAGCTTGCGCGCCTTCAGGTGCAGGAAGAAGTCGATCAACATGGCGCCACCCTCCGGTTACTGCGCCGCCTGCGCCGTGGTGGTGCTCAAGTGCAAGCCCACCACGCCCAGCAGGATCAGCGCGATCGAACCGATCTTCATCGCGTTGACCGGTTCTTTCAACCACGTCATGCCGATGACGGCCAGCGCCGCCGTCCCGACGCCCGACCAGATCGCGTAGGTCACCGACAGGTCCAGGCGCCGCAAGGCCATCGCGTTGCACCAGAAGGCCAGCCCGTAGCAGCCGAACATCAGCACGGTCGGCACGAGGCGGTTCAGGCCGTCGCTCAGCTTCAGCGCCGTGGTGCCGATGACTTCGAGGACGATCGCCAGGGTCAGGTAGGTCCAGTGCATGCGCTCGTCTCTTGGCTGGGGAGGGCGTCGGCCGATCGGCCGCGCGGCGTCTCGAGCTGGAAATCCAGGTGGCGCCGCACGGTGGGCCACTCGTGCGGCAGGATGCTGTAGACGCAGGTGTCGCGCAGCGTCCCGTCCGGCATGCGCTGGTGGTTGCGCAGGATGCCGTCGAGCTTGGCGCCCAGCCGTTCGATCGCGCGGCGGCTGGCGTGGTTGAAGAAATGGGTGCGGAACTCCACCGCGATCACGCCGAGCGTGTCGAACGCATGGGCCAGCAGCATCCGCTTGCACTCGGTGTTCAGCGCGGTGCGCTGCACGCGCCGCGCATAGAAGGTGGTGCCGATCTCGACCCGTCGGTGCAGCGGGTCGATGTTCATGAACCGCGTGCTGCCCACCAGCGTGCCGGAGGCGTCCAGCACGGCGAACGGCAGGGCGATGCCGGCGGCCTGCAGCCCCACCGCCTGCTCGACCCAGCGGCCGGCGTCAGCGGGGGTGGGCGGGGCCGTGTACCACAGCTTCCAGAGTTCGCCGTCGCGCACGGCCTCGGCCAGCGCGGGCGCGTCCGCCAGCTGCAGGGGGCGCAGGGTGGCGTGGCGCCCGGCCAGCGTCACCGGCTGCAGCGGCCAGCTCAACGGTTGTGTCGCGCCATGAAGACGAGCCGCTCGAACAGGTGCACGTCCTGTTCGTTCTTGAGCAGCGCCCCCGCCAGCGGCGGGATGGCCGTCTTGGCGTCGGTGCTGCGCAGCGCCTCGGGCGGGATGTCCTCGGCCAGCAGCAGCTTGAGCCAGTCCAGCAGTTCCGACGTGGACGGCTTCTTCTTGAGCCCCGGCATCTCGCGCATCTGGAAGAAGCTGTCCATGGCGGCGGCCAGCAGCTCCTTCTTGAGGTTCGGGAAATGGACGGCGACGATCTTCTGCATCGTCTCCTTGTCCGGGAACTTGATGTAGTGGAAGAAGCACCGGCGCAGGAACGCGTCGGGCAGCTCCTTCTCGTTGTTGGAGGTGATGACCACCACCGGACGGTGCCGCGCGCGCACGAGTTCCCGCGTCTCGTAGACGTAGAACTCCATGCGGTCGATTTCCCTGAGCAGGTCGTTCGGGAACTCGATGTCGGCCTTGTCGACCTCGTCGATCAGCAGCACCACCGGCCGGTCGGACTCGAACGCCTGCCACAGCACGCCGCGCACGATGTAGTTCTGGATGTCGCGCACGCGCTCGTCGCCGAGCTGCGAGTCGCGCAGGCGGCTGACCGCGTCGTACTCGTACAGGCCCTGCTGCGCCTTGGTGGTGGACTTGACGTGCCACTGCAGCAGCGGCATGTCCAGCGCAGCCGCCACTTCCTCGGCGAGCATGGTCTTGCCGGTGCCCGGTTCGCCCTTGATCAGCAGCGGGCGCTGCAGCGTGATCGCGGCGTTGACCGCGAGCTTGAGGTCGTCGGTGGCGACGTAGGAAGAGCTGCCTTCGAAGCGCATGGGGGCTCGGGTTCCGGGCGGACGCGGGGAAGCGGCGCAGTATACCCGCCGCGGCGTTCGGTCGCGCCGCGCGCGCTTTGCCGATTGGACCGGTCATGCGGCGCGCGGGTAGAATCCAAAGGTTATGCCGCCTGCGGCGTCCAACCCACAAAACCACAAGATGTCCGACACTTCACTTCGCGCGCGGCGCATCGTGCGCGCATCGGTCGCCGCGGCGGCGCTTTCGCTGGCCGCGGTCGCGGTGCAGGGCCAAGGCACCACGGCGCAAGGCACGGCCGCGGGCCCGACCACCCCCGGCGCGCCGGGCGCGGCCGGCCAGCCTGCCACCCAGGGCACCACCGCCAACGTGCAGGGCACGCAGGCCGGCACGGTCCTTCGCGGCACCACGCCGGCGCAGGCCGGCACCGCGCCGCCGGCCGCCACGGTGGGCAGCGTCGAGGCCGGCGCCCGCAAGAACGCGCAATGCATCGGCTGCCACGAGATCGCCGGCTACAAGGCTTCCTTCCCGGCGGTGTACATGGTGCCCAAGATCGCCGGCCAGAACGCCAAGTACCTGGAGAATTCGCTGCTGCAGTACCGCAAGGGCGAGCGCAGCCACCCCACCATGCGCGCCATCGCGGCGGCCATGACGGACCAGGACATTCTCGACCTCGCCGCCTACTACGCGGCGCACGGCAGCAAGTGAGGGTTTCGCCGATGATGCGCATCTCCAGGCTCCAACCGGCCGCCGTCGCGGCCCTGGCCCTCGCGCTGGGCGCGTTGGCCGCCCCGGCGCGCGCCGACGTGGCCGCCGCCGCGGCCAAGTACAAGCAGGTCTGCGCGTCTTGCCACGGCGCCGACGGCAACACGCCCATCGACCCCAGCTATCCCAAGATCGCCAAGCAGTACCCCGACTACCTCCACCAGGCGCTCAAGGACTACAAGAGCGGCGCCCGCAAGAACGCCATCATGGGCGCCATCGCCCAGGGCCTGACCGCGCGCGAGATGAAGGACCTGTCGGGCTACATCGCCAACCTGGACGGCTCGCTGAAGGTCTCCACCGGCAGCCACCACGCCCGCCGGGCGCAATAGGCGCCGGTTGCGTCGCGGGGCCCGGCGTGCGCTGACCGCACCGCCGGCTCCCGCTAGAATGGCCTCGGGTTTTCCCGGGGCTTTTTCTTTTCCGCCATGTCCACTGCATCCACGGCGCTGCGCGCCGACGCCCGCGTCATCGGCCTGGTCGGCCTGGCGCACGGCGTCTCGCATTTCTACCAGCTGGTCATCCCCAGCCTGTTCCCGTGGATCAAGGTGGCGTTCGGCCTGTCCTACGCGCAGCTCGGCCTGATCACCACCGTCTTCTACGTGGTGTCGGGCGTGTTCCAGGCGGCGGCCGGTTTCGCCGTGGACCGCTTCGGCACGCAGCGCATGCTGCTGTGCGGGCTCCTGCTGCTGGCGGCCGGCGCCGGGGTCGCCGCGGTCGCGCCGGGCTACGAGGTGCTGCTGCTGGCCGCCGCGCTCATCGGCCTGGGCAACAGCGTCTTCCACCCCGCCGATTTCGCCGTGCTGAACAGCCGCGTGGCGCCTGCGCGGCTTGGCCATGCGTTCAGCGTGCACGGGCTGACCGGCAACCTGGGCTACGCGGCGGCACCGCCGCTGATGTTCGCCATCGCCACCGCCGCGGGTTGGCAGGTCGCGCTGGCTTGCGCCGCGGTGGCGGGCATCGTCATGGCGCTGCTTGTCTGGGCCATGCCGGCCGTCTTCGAAGCGGGGCAGCATCTGTCCGGCGGCACGCCGGCGCCCGCGTCGGCCAAAGGGGCGGCGGCGGGAGCCGGCCCGGCGCCGCGATTGGCCTGGCTGAACGGCGCGGTGCTGGGCTTCTTCGCGTTCTTCGTGTGCCTGACCGCCGTTGCGACCGGCATCCAGAACTTCACCCCGCAGGTCATGGGCAAGCTGTACGGCGCGGCCATGGGCACGGCGGCCAGCGCCCTGACGCTGTACCTGCTCGCGGCGGCCGGGGGGATGGTGGTGGGCGGCTTCGTGGCGACGCGGGTGGCGCGCCAAGAGTCCGTGGCGGCCGCGAGCCTCGTGGGCGCGGCGGCATTGCTGGCACTGGCGGCCACCGGGCTGCCGCCGCTGTGGGCCGCGGTCGCGGTGCTGGGGGGCGTCGGCTTCCTGATGGGCGTGGTGGGCCCGCTGCGCGACATGCTGATCCGCCGCGTTGCCAGCAGCGGCACCATGGGCCGGGTGTACGGCGTCGTCTACTCGGGCATCGACGTGGGCGGCGCGATCGGACCGGCGCTGATCGGCGTGTTCCTCGACCGCGGCCAGCCGGGGGTCGCCTGGGCGATCCTGGCGCTGTCGCTGGTGGCCGGCGCCATCATCTCGGTGCGCGTGGGCGGCCGCATGAGAGCCCGGACGGCCGCCGCCTGACCCGTCCGAACGACCCGAACGACCCGAACGACCCGCACGACCCGAACGACCTGACCGACCCGATCGACGACGCGAATCGAATCCATGAGCGCGATGCCCAACCCGCCCACGACCGGCGTGATGACCGCAGACCTGTGCGACGCCCACGAGGCCGCGATCGAAGCGGGCACCCTGCGCGTGGTCCCGCCCGGGCTCCAGGACTTCGGCGGCATCGCGCGCTTCATGGGCCCCGTGGTGACCTTGCGCGTCCACGAGGACAACACGCTCGTGCGCGCCCTGCTCGAGACCCCGGGCGAGGGCAGGGTGATGGTGGTCGACGGCGGCGGCAGCCTGCGGACCGCGCTGCTGGGCGGCAACCTCGGCACGCTGGCGCAGGCCAACGGCTGGGCGGGCGTGATCATCCATGGCTGCGTGCGCGACACGGTCGAGATCGCCGCCTGCCGCGTCGGCGTTCGCGCGTTGGCGGCGTGCCCGCGCAAGCCACGCAAGGCGGGCGAAGGCGCGCAGGGGGTGCCGGTGGCCGTGTGCGGCGTACCGGTCCGTCCCGGGGACTGGTGCTACGCGGACGAAGACGGCGTGCTGTTCTCGGATGGCCCGCTGCACGCGGACTCGGACGCGGACTGACGCAGGGCTAGATCAGGCCCTCGAAGAGCAACGCGTCCACCGGGTCGCCCGGCGCGACGGACCCCTGCTCGTGGTGCAACACCACGATGCAGTCGGCCAGCGACATCGAGCTCAACACGCCCGAGCCCTGCTGGCCCGTGATGCGCGCTTCCAGAACGCCATCCACGCCGGCGCGCAACACCGCCCGCTGGTACTCGGTGCGGCCGGGTTTCTTGCGGAAAGCCGACGCGCTGCGCACCCTCACCAGGGGCGGGCCGCCGGTGCCCGCGCCCGACAGGGCCAGCAGCGCGGCGCGCACGATGAAGTAGAAGGTCACCATGACGGCGACCGGGTTGCCCGGCAGGCCGAAGTAATAGGCGCCGCCAACCCGCCCGAAGGCCATGGGCCGCCCCGGGCGCATGGCGATGCGCCAGAATTCCACGTCGCCCAAGCGCGCCATCAGGGCACGCGTGTAATCGGCTTCACCAACGGACACGCCGCCGGAGGACACCACCGCGTCGGCGCCGGCCGCCGCTTGGGTCATCGCGGCCTCGAGCGCCTCGGGATGGTCGGGCACCACGCCCAAGTCGATGGCGTCGACCCCCATGCGTTGCAGCATCGCACGGATCGTGTAGCGGTTGCTGTCGTACACGCAGCCCGGCGGCAGCGGCTGGCCGATCGAGCGCAACTCGTCACCCGTGGAGAAGAACGCGACACGGAGCCGGCGCCTCACCGCCAACTCGCCGATGCCGAGCGACGCCAGCAGCCCCAGGTCGGCGGGGCGCAGCACGCGCCCCGCGGGCAATGCGACTTGGCCCACGGCCAGATCCTCGCCACGGGCCCGCGTGTTCTGTCCCGGCTGCTGGCCGCCCGGAACGGTCAACCGGTCGCCATCGGTCCGCACGGCTTCCTGGATCACCACGGTGTCGGTGCCTGACGGCATGACGGCGCCGGTCATCACGCGCACCGCCTCGCCGGGCCCCGCGGCCCCGGCGAAGGGGCGGCCGGCCAGCGCCGTGCCGGCCACGCGGAGCACGGTGTCGCCGTGCGCGGCCAGGTCCGCCGAGCGGACCGCGAACCCATCCATGGCGGAATTGTCGTGGGCGGGCACGTCGATCGCGGACACCACGTCTTCCGCCAGCACCCGGCCGAGCGCCGAGGTCAAGGGGCACCGCTCCACGGTCCGCACCGGTTGCACGAACCCGGTCACCAGCGCCTGGGCGGCCGCCACCGGCAGCGCGTCGGGGTCGTATCCGTCGATGCACGACGCGATGCGCGACAAGGGCGGATGCGACCCGCTGTCCGGTGATGCCGATGTCGACGTGTCGGTCATGGACGCTCGTGCCGCGACAACTCCTGCGGCGTGTTGATGTTGCTGAAGGCGGCCGCGTCCTCGAAATCGACTTCGACGGCGCCGTGTCGGGCGGTCCACAGGTCGATCTTCCGACCGCCGGCCTGGAGGAAGCCACGCAGGTCGTCGCCCAGCATGCAGGACACCAACGCGAAGACCGGCTGAGCGTGCCCGCCGGCGCGCGCCAGCGCAATGGGCGCCCCGTGCTCGACCAGCGCCGACGCCAACCGGCTGACGAGGTCGGTCGGCAGGAACGGCGAATCGCAGGGGACGGTGACCAGCCAGGGCGTTCGCGCCGCATCCAGGCCTGCCGACAGCCCGGCCAGGGGGCCGGCGAAGCCCCCGACGGCATCGGCGAGCACGGGCCAGCCGAAACGTGCGTAGGTCTGCGCCGAGCGGTTCGCGTTCACCAGCACCGCCGACACTTGCGGGGCGAGCCGCTCGATCGCGTGCTGCACCATCGGTCGGCCATGCAACTCGACCAGCCCCTTGTCCACTCCCTCGCCGTCCGCGCTCATCCGCCGGCCGAGCCCGCCGGCCAGCACCAGGCCCGTGATCGCCTCGCGCGTGATGCCCTGGCGTCGCGGCACGCCCGCTCGCGCATCGTTCTGCTGGACGGCGTTCATGCGGCCGCGGCCGGGCGGGTCCGCACGAAACGCTCGCTGCCCGTGAACAGCAGGTAGTGCCGCCCCTGGCAACGCCCGATCATCGTCATGCCCACGCGTTGCGCGATCCGCCACCCCATCTCGGTGAGGCCAGAGCGCGACAGCAGGAAGGGGATGCGCATCTGGGCGCACTTGATGACCATTTCGGAGGTGAGCCGGCCCGTCGTATAGAAGAGCTTGTCCTCGCCGCCGATGCCTTCGAGCCACATCCGGCCGGCGATCGCATCGACCGCGTTGTGCCTGCCCACGTCCTCGACGAAGGCGATGATCTCGCCCGGGGCGGGCCCGGCGTTGTCGCACAGTGCGCAACCGTGCACGGCGCCCGCCACCTTGTAGATCGATTCGTGTCGGCGTACGCGGTCCAGCACGGCCTGCAGCGTGTCCTCGCCGAGCCGTGCCTCGGCGGGCAAGCGCACGGAGTCGACTTCGTCCATCAAGCCGCCGAAGACCGTGCCTTGCCCGCAGCCGGTGGTCACCGTGCGCCGCGAAAGGCGGTCGTCCAAGGTCCCGCGGTCGTGGCCGGGCCGGTCCCAGAACGCGACGCCGTCACGCGCCATCGAACGGCTGGTGACCGAGACCGCCTCGACCTCCCAGTCCACCTGCACCGCGGCGATCTCGTCGATGCTCGACAGCAGGCGCTGGTTGCGCAGCCAACCGACCGCGAGCTCTTCAGGTGCTCCGCCCAGGGTCATCAGCGTGACCAACTCGCGCTTGTCCAGGTAAAGCGTCAGCGGATGCTCGCCCGCGATCGCTGTCGGGACGATCGCGCCATGCTCGTCCTCGGCGTTCACGGTGAACGTGGCGGGGCGGGCGGCATGCGTGCGGAGGATCGCGCTCATCGGTTCGAAAGAGGAGGGCCGGCGCCTCAACCGCCGATATAGGACATCTCGATCTTGTGCAGGCCGGCCGTCTGCGCGGTGCGGATCTCGGAGTAGCGGTCGTCGCGGCGCTGCCAGACGTGGGCGATGGCCCCGGCGATCTGCAGGTCGTCATGCCCGCCGCGCAGCAAGGCACGCAGGTCGTGCCCCGACTGCGCGAAGAGGCACGTGTACAAGCGGCCCTCGGTGGACAGGCGCGCGCGCGTGCAGCCATGGCAGAAGGCCTGGGTCACCGAGGAGATCACGCCGATCTCGCCGGCGCCGTCGAGGTAGCGCCATCGCTCGGCCACTTCGCCGGCGTAGTTTGCGTCCAGCGGCTCCACCGGGAACTGCTGGTCGATGCGTGACAGCACGTCACGGCTCGGCAGGACGTCGTCCATCCGCCAGCCATTGACGCTGCCGGTGTCCATGAACTCGATGAAACGGAGGATGTCGCCGCTGCCACGGAAGTGGCGCGCCATCGGCACGATCTCGTCGTCGTTGGTCCCGCGCTTGACGACCATGTTGACCTTGATCGGGCCGAAGCCGGCGGCGTGCGCTGCCTCGATTCCGGCCAGCACGTCGGCCACCGGGAAATCGACGTCGTTCATCGACCGGAACACGGCGTCGTCCAGTGCGTCCAGGCTGACCGTGAGACGCGAAAGGCCGGCGTCGCGCAGGGCCTTCGCCTTGCGCGTCAGCAGCGACCCGTTGGTGGTCAGCGTGATTTCCAGCGCATCGCCCTGCGGCGTGCGCAGGCGCGCGAGCCGCTCGATCAGCCGCTCCAGGTCGCGGCGAAGCAGGGGCTCGCCGCCCGTGAGCCGCAGCTTCTGCACGCCGTGGGCCACGAAGACGCGCACGACGCGCTCGATCTCCTCGAAGCTCAGCAGCGAGGACTGCGGCAGGAAGGCGTGGTCGGAACCGAAGGCCGACTTCGGCATGCAATAGCTGCAGCGGAAGTTGCAGCGGTCGGTGACGGACACGCGCAGGTCGTGCAGTCGTCGGCCGCGTGCGTCGCGCAGCAGGCCGGTCGGCACCGTGGGCTCGATGGGAACGGGTGGCACGTCGGCGCGATAGCGCCGCTCAGCGATCGGGATGATGCGTTCGGTCATGGGGCCGCCGGTAGGAGCGCCCACGATGGTAACGCGCAGCCCGGCGGATCGCTTGAGCGATGTCAAGCCGGCAGGGGCTGTCCGGCGCCGCCGAGGCATGCGCCGCCGAGGCAGGCACGAGCAGGCAGGCGCGAGCAGGCAGCCGCCGAGGCGCACGGGCGCCGGGGGCGAGACACGCCCCGGGCGCCCGCCGCGATCAGGACTGCGGCTCGTCGCCGCGGGTCTCGACCTGCTGCAACGGCTCGGCGACCGTCTCGCTGCGCCGGCGACGCTGCCGCGGCGCACGGGGCGCCGGCGCGGGCTCGCGAGCCGGCTCGGCGATCGCAGCGGACTTCGTCTCGATCAGCTCGAGGCCGGCCGAGCGCACGATCGTCTCGATCGGGACCGGCGCGGCCTGCGGCTGCGGCTCGGCCGCAGCCGCGGCTTGGCGTGCGACGGCTCGCTCGGGCAGCGGAGGCGGTGCGGCTTGCGCTTCGGCGTCGACCGGCGCAAGGGGCGAAGCCGGTGCCGGTGCCGGTGCCGGTGCCGATGACGGCGCAGGCGCCTGGACCGGCGCCTGGTCCGGGACGGCCGCATCCACGGCCCCGTGCCATGCCATCGCCGGCTCGGCCGCCACCGTCGAGTCGACCGATTCCGATTCGGCCGGGGCGGCGGGCGCTTCGGACCGCGCGGCAGTCGCCGGGCTGTCCGGGGACGCGAGCGGTGCTGTCGGCGCATCCACTTGCTCGTGCGACGACGCTCGGTCCACGGGCGCGCTCGCTTCGAGCCGCGGGGCCGGACGGCTGACCGGCCACGGGAAGGGCGCATCGGAAGCGGGCAGGGCGGCGCTGGGCGCGCCGCTCATGCGGGCAGCCGCACCGGAAGCCGGCGCGGCATCGGCGGTGTCACCCGCCTCGATCCCGTCGCTCGCTTCGGCGGAGTCGTTGCCTTCGCCTTCGGCACCGGCGCCTTCCGGGCGATCACGACGCCCACCGCGGCGACGGCGGCGGCGGCGGCGCTGTTCGCCGTTGCCATCCGCCGCATCCGAACCCGCGGCGTCGTCAGCCGCCGGGCTGTCGGGCGACACGGCCACGCCATCGACTTCGGCGGTGGTTTCGGAGGCGTCGGGCGCCAACGCGGCCGCCGACGGCGCCAAAGGCGCCAACGCGTCGCCCGCGATCGCGACCGGCTCGGCGTCGGCCGACCGGACCTGCGTGTCCGCCATCGCTTCGATGCTCGCGGTGGCTTCCGCGTCACGCGGCGTCTCGCCACGGCGTGCGTCGGAACGCTCAGCCCGCTCACCGCGCTCACCACGCGGCGCGCGCTCGCGCCGCGGCGGCTGCTCGCCGCGCTGCGCTGCTTCGCCACGCTGGGTGTCGCCACGCGGCTCGGCGCCGTTGCGTGCGTCGTTCACCGCGCGGCCTTCGCCGTTGCGGCCTTCGGAGGCTCCACGGCCTTCGCGGCGCGCGTCGTCGCGTCCGCGACGCCCTTGGCCGCCTTCGCGCGGCGCGCCCGCTTCAGCGGTGCGGCCGGCCTCGGCGGGCGTGCGCGCGGCGTCGCCGTTGCGGGCAGCGTCGCCATTGCGCGGCTCCTGCGGCGTGCGACCCTCCGCGCCACGGCGTCGCCCGTCCTCGCGAGGGCGCTCCTCGCGGGCGCCGCGCTCTTCGCGGCCACGCCCACCGCGTGCGCCGCGACCCTCGCCGCGGCCTTCGCCACGGCCGCGTTCGCCCCGGTTGCCGCGGGCCTCGCCCTCGGCCTGGCGGCCGGCGTCGGTGCCGCCGGCCGGTGCGGCGGTGCCACCTTCGACCGCCGTCGCACTGGCTTCGTTGGCCGCCTTGCGGCGGAAGAAGCCCAGGATGCGGCCGAAGAGGCCGTCCGACGATGTGCCGGGCGCGGCGGCGGGAACCCGGGACTGCTGCGCCGCAGGCGCTTCGGCACGGCGCGGCTCGGCGGCTGCCGGCGGCGGTGCGGCGGGGCGGGCGGCCGGCATCGGCGCGGGCTGCGCCGGCGCGATCCCCTTGACGACCGCTTCCTGTCGGGGCTTGGGCGGCTCGAGCTTCTCGGCCAGGTAGCCGCCGTCCTCGGCCGGGCCGTCGGCCAGGCTGTAGCTGACGCGGATGCCGGCCAGGCGCTCATCGTCATGCTTGAGGCGGTCCAGCTTGTAGTGCGGCGTCTCGATGTGCTTGTTCGGGATGAGCACCACGTCGACCTTGAGGCGCGCCTCCATCTTGGCGATCTCGGCGCGCTTCTCGTTCAAGAGGTACGTGGCGACGTCGACCGGCACCTGCGCGTGCACCGCGGCGCTGTTCTCCTTCATCGCCTCTTCCTGGATCACGCGCAGCACGTGCAGCGCGCTGCTCTCGGTGTCGCGGATGAAGCCGGTGCCGTTGCAGCGCGGGCAGGCGATGTGACTGCCTTCGGCCAATGCCGGGCGCAGCCGCTGGCGCGACAGCTCCATCAGGCCGAAGCGGCTGATCTTGCCCATCTGGACGCGGGCGCGGTCGTAGTGCAGCGCTTCCTTGAGGCGCTGCTCGACCTCGCGCTGGTTCTTGGTCGACTCCATGTCGATGAAGTCGATCACCAGCAGGCCGCCCAGGTCGCGCAGCCGCATCTGGCGGGCGACCTCGTCGGCGGCCTCGAGGTTGGTCTTGAGGGCCGTCTCTTCGATGTCGCTGCCGCGCGTGGCGCGCGCGGAGTTGACGTCGATGGACACCAGCGCTTCGGTGTGGTCGATGACGATCGCCCCGCCCGAGGGCAGCGGGACCAGGCGCGAGTGCGCGGTCTCGATCTGGTGCTCGATCTGGAAGCGCGAGAACAGCGGCGTGTCGTCGCGGTAGCGCTTCACGCGGGCGACGTTGTCCGGCATCACGTAGCCCATGAACTGGCGGGCCTGCTCGTAGATGTCGTCGGTGTCGATCAGGATCTCGCCGATGTCCGCGGTGAAGTAGTCGCGGATGGCCCGGATCACCAGGCTCGACTCCTGGTAGATCAGGAAGGCGCCCGACATCGAGCGCGACGCGTCGTCGATGGCGCGCCACAGCTGGAGCAGGTAGTTCAGGTCCCACTGCAGCTCCTCGGCGCTGCGGCCGATGCCCGCGGTGCGCGCGATCAGGCTCATGCCCGACGGCACGTCGAGCTTGTCCATGGTCTCGCGCAGCTCCTGCCGGTCCTCGCCCTCGACGCGGCGCGACACGCCGCCGCCACGCGGGTTGTTGGGCATGAGCACCAGGTAGCGGCCCGCCAGCGACACGAAAGTGGTGAGCGCCGCGCCCTTGTTGCCGCGCTCTTCCTTGTCGATCTGGACGAGGACTTCCATGCCCTCGGTGACCGCTTCCCGGATGCTGGACCGGGCGTCGGCGCCGCTCTTGAAGAACTGCTTGGAGATTTCCTTGAAGGGCAGGAAACCGTGGCGCTCTTCGCCGTAGTTGACGAAGCAGGCTTCTAGGCTGGGCTCGACCCGGGTGATGACACCCTTGTAGATGTTCGACTTGCGGCTTTCGCGGCCTGCGGCCTCGATGTCGATGTCGATCAGCTTCTGGCCATCGACGATCGCGACGCGCAGCTCTTCAGCATGCGTCGCGTTGAACAGCATTCGCTTCATGGAAGCCTAGTCTCCTGCGCGCGGGTGATCGCGTGGTGCGCGCGGGGCCAGCGGGTCCGCAAAAAGCCTTGTTTCGTCAGGTGGCGAAGGTCGAGCCGCCGGCGTCACCGCGCGAGCCCACCCGCCACCGCCGCATTGCGGCCGGTTCGGCGTCGGTAGGGATCACGTGCATCGGGAGTCCATCGGGCAAGCTCTCGGTCCGTCGTCACGCAGGGGGCGATGTGTGCCTGTCGCTGCGCGGCCTGGTTTCGTTCGGCGTCTTCTTGGTCATCCGCGCGCAGGCCGTCGCTTCCTTGGGAGCACGGGCCTGCGCCGCATTGTTCGGAGGTGCAACGCTTGGTCTCGTCGCAGCCGGGGGTGCCTTGATACGCCGGCCGGAAACGGGCTGGAAACGGCTCGCAGGCATGAGGCGGACGCGTCGGTACAATCGCTCTTCCGCCCGCACTTGTGCCGTCACACATACGCCTTCCGGGCGTGCGGCGCCCGGTCGACACCGGCCGAGACGGCGGAAGTATATCAATATGAATGACTTACCGATACCGACGCCGGCAGTGCGCCACCTGCGGGTGACCGACGCGCACGAAGGCCAGCGCCTGGACAACTTCCTGGCGTCCGTCTGCCAGGGGGTCCCCAAGAGCCGGCTCTACCGCATCATTCGCAGCGGCGAAGTCCGCGTCAACGGCCGCCGGGCGGCGGCCGACAGTCGCGTGCAACTGGGCGACGACATCCGGCTGCCGCCCCTGCGCACCGCCTCCGATCCGCTCGCGCGGGCCGCCGGACGGGGCGCCGCGGCCGACGCGAGCAGCGCCGACGCCCACCGGCGCGCGCGCGCGGTGCCGCTGTCGCTGCCGGTGGTGCACGAGGACGACTGGCTCCTGGTCGTCGACAAACCGGTCGGCCTCGCCGTCCACGGCGGCAGCGGTGTCGCCGCTGGCGCGATCGAGCGGCTGCGCGCGGGGCGGCCGCAGGCCCGTTTCCTGGAGCTCGCGCACCGCATCGACCGCGAGACCTCCGGCCTCCTGATGGTCGCCAAGCGCCGCAGCTGCCTGGTGGCGCTGCACGCCATGCTGCGCGAAGGCCGGGTGCGCAAGCGCTACCGGGCCATCGTCGCCGGTCCCTGGACGACGCAGTGGCGCACGCTGGAGTACCCGCTGCAGAAGTGGGTCAGCGCCGACGGCGAGCGCCGCGTGTCGGTCCAGGCCGGCGGCATGCAGGCCCGCACGCGCGTGCGGTCGCTGGCGCAATGGCGCCACCCGCGGCTGGGCGAGTTCTCGCTCGTGGAGGCCGAGCTCGACACCGGCCGCACCCACCAGATCCGGGTGCACATGGCGCATGCCGGCGCGCCGCTGGCCGGCGACGACAAGTACGGCGACTTCGCCCTCAACCGCGAACTCGACCGCGAAGGACTTCGCCGCATGTACCTCCATGCCCACACGCTGCGTCTGCCCGACCCGGCCCAGCCAACCAACACCCTGGCCTTCGAGGCGCCCTTGCCGACCGAATTCGCCGACTTCGCGCGAGCGTGCGGCGCAACGCTGCTGCCGGCGTCCAAGCCATGACCCCACCCGCGACGGCCCCGAGTCCGATCCGCCTCGTCGTCTTCGACTGGGACGGCACCTTGATGGATTCGACCGCGGCGATCGTCGAGGCCATCCAGGGCGCGGCGGCCGACCTCGCGCTGCCCGTGCCGGACGCCCGGCGGGCTTCCCATGTCATCGGCCTGGGTCTGCACGACGCGCTGCGGCACGCGGTGCCGGACTTGGCCGCCGACCGGCTGCCGGACTTCGTCGATCGCTATCGGCACCACTACCTGCGGCGGGATGCCGGGCTGCGCCTCTTCGACGGCGTGCGCGAGATGTTGGCGGCCTTGCGTGCCCACCCGTCGGTGCTGGTGGCCGTGGCGACCGGCAAGTCGCGCGTGGGCCTGGAGCGGGCGTTCGACAGCACGGGCCTGCGTCCGATGTTCATCGACTCGCGCTGTGCCGACGAGGGCCTGCCCAAACCGGACCCATGGATGCTGGTCGACCTGTGCGAGACCCTGGGCGTCGACGCGGCCGCCACGGTGATGGTGGGCGACACCACGCATGACCTCGGCATGGCCCGTGCCGCCGGTGCGCACGGGCTGGGCGTGGCGTGGGGCGCCCATCCGCGCGACGTGCTCGAGGCCTTCGGACCGCTGGCGCTCTTCGACGATGTCCCTTCCCTCGACGCGTGGTTGCGCGCGCGCCTGCCATGAGCGACCCGGCGCGACGCCTGGCGGACGCGGCCGGATGGATGGACGTCTGCGCCGCCGACGCGCTCGCCGAAGGCGGCGACGGCGTGCGCTTCGATTGGCCTGGATCGGTGCGCGGCCCGATCGCGGCCTTCGTCGTCCGGGTCGGCGACCAGCCCCGCGCTTACCTCAACCGGTGCGCGCACGTGCCGGTCGAGCTCGACTGGCTGCCCGGCAAGTTCCTCGACGAGACCGGCCTATACTTGGTGTGCGCCACCCACGGCGCGATGTACGACGCCGAAAGCGGCGCCTGTGCGGGCGGCCCCTGCCGTGGCGCGCCGCTCGTGTCGCTCGTCGCGCGCGAGGTCGGCGGCCGGGTCGAAGTCGCCGTGCCGGTGCCCCCGCCTGCGACGCTGCTGCCGACGGGTCCGGCCTAGGGCGGGCGCGTGGCCGTCTCTCCGGCAGCCTCCATTTCTAGCAGCCTCCATTCTCCCGAGACCAGATGAGCCAGGACTTGACGCCCGAAACGCCGAACACGACGGCCACGCCGTCCGCGGAGGGCCGCCCCGCAGGCAGCCGCGAGGAGGGATGGGCGCAGCGGTCCCTCGAACGGGTGGCGCTGGCCGCCATCGAGGAGCAGCGGCGCGCCCGCCGCTGGCGGATCGCCTCGCGTTTGCTGACGCTGCTGATCGTGGCCGGCTTCGCGCTCGCGCTCTTCGGCAGGCTGCCGGGCGGCGGCGCCGAGACGGTCGGCCGGCACACGGCGCTCGTGGACCTGCGCGGCGTCATCGACTCCGAGGGCGAGGCCAGTTCGGAAAACCTCTTCGCGTCGTTGCAGGCCGCCTTCGAGGACAACAACACCGCTGGCGTGGTGCTGCGCATCAACAGCCCCGGCGGCAGCCCGGTGCAGGCCGGCTTGATCCACGACGAGATCAAGCGGCTGCGCGGCAAGCATCCCCAGGTGCCGCTGTACGCGGTGGTCGAGGAGATCTGCGCGTCGGGCGGCTACTACGTTGCCGTGGCGGCGGACCGCATCTACGTCGACAAGGCCAGCATCGTGGGCTCGATCGGCGTGCTGATGAACGGCTTCGGCTTCACGGGCCTGCTCGACAAACTGGGCATCGAGCGCCGCCTGCTCACGGCCGGCGCCAACAAGGGCTTCCTGGACCCGTTCTCGCCGATGGACGAAGGCCAGAAGGCGCATGCCCTCAAGATGCTCGGCGAGATCCACCAGCAGTTCATCGACGTGGTCCGGCAGGGCCGAGGCCCGCGCCTGAAGGAGACGCCGGACATGTTCAGCGGCCTCTTCTGGTCCGGCGAGCGCAGCGTGGAGCTGGGCCTGAGCGACGGGCTCGGATCGGTGGAGTTCGTGGCGCGGGACGTCATCAAGGCCGACGACATCGTCGACTTCTCCACGCGCGAGAACATCGCCGAACGCCTGGCCAAGCGCATCGGCGCGGAGGCGGGACGTTCGATCGCCGCGCGATTGTCAGCCGCGGCGCCGCTGCAGCTTCGCTGAGCCGCCGCGCGGGCGCGCGAACGGCTTGGGGCCGGCGCCTTCGCCGCGCGGGCGCGGTGCGGCGGGTCCGCCCCGCGCACCGCCGGTCGACTCAGCCGATTCGATCGGCTCGGCCAGCAACGCGAACACCGCCAGCCGGCCGTCGATGGCCACCGGTGCGCGTCGCCAGTCGGCCACGCTGCGCATGCCCACCCATTCCCCGGCGCCGCCCGCGCCGGTGGCGGCGCGGTCCGCAGTCGCCGCCGCCGCGGCCGTCAGGTCGCAGCCCAATGCCAGGCGCGTGCGGTCCCGGCAGCCGGCCAGCACGGCCTCCAGCATCGCCTGGGCGCGGTAGGGCGTCTCGATCCACAGCTGCGTCTCGCGGTCCCGGGCGCTACGCCTTTCCAAGTCGGCCAGGGCCGCGAGCCGTAGACCGCGGTCGGTCGGCAAGTAACCGTGGAAGGCGAAGCGTTGGCCCTCCAGGCCGCTGGCCATCAGCGTGAGCAGGATGGCACTGGGCCCGACCAATGGCACGACGCGCACGCCGGCCCGATGCGCGGCGGCGACCAGCAACGCGCCGGGGTCGGCCACGCCGGGGCAACCCGCCTCGCTCATCAGCCCGCCGTCGCGTCCGGCCAGGATCGGCGCGAGCAGCGCGTCGATCCCGGCGGTCGGGGCGTGCGGGTCCAGTTCGGCGATCTCGATCTCCTGCAAGGGCCGGACGAGCGGCCATTGGCGCAGGAAAGCGCGGGCGGTCTTGGCGCGCTCGGCCACGAAGTAGTCGAGCGCGCACGCACGCTCCACCGTGCCGGCCGGCATCACGGCCCGCCAGTCGCCTGGCGCCACCGGCACCGGGACCAGCCACAGCGTGCCCGCGCCGCTCAAGCGGCTCGCCCGTGCGTGCCCAACGGCGGCACGCCGGCGGCCCGCAACATGCGACACACCGCGATCAGCGGCAAGCCGATCAGCGCGGTCGGATCGGGTGAATCGAGGGATTCCAGCAAGGCGATGCCCAGGCCTTCGGCCTTGGCGCTGCCCGCGCAGTCGTACGCCGGCTCGGCGCGCAGGTAGGCCTCGACCTCTTCGTCGCTGAAGCGGCGGTACACCACGCGGGTGACGACGGTCTCCTGCCAGGCGCGGCCCGAGGGCGCATGCACCAGCGCGACCGCGGTGTGGAAGTCGGCGGTGCGCCCGGATGCCGCGCGCAGCTGCGCCACCGCGGCGTCATGAGTGCCCGGCTTGTTGAGGATGACGTCTCCGAGCTGGGCCGCCTGGTCCGAGCCGATGACCAACGCGTCCGGCACCAGCCGCGCCACCGCGCGCGCTTTTTCCAGCGCCAGCCGCGTGGCCAGCCGCGCGGCGTCCTCGGCCTCCCGCGGCGTCTCGTCCACCTGCGGCGCGTGGACGCTGAAGGGCAGCCCCAGCCGGCCCAGCAACTCGCGGCGGTATCGTGACGTGGAGGCAAGCACCAGGGGCGGGCGGGGAGGGCTCATGGGCGGACGTGGACACGGTGGCGCAGGAAGCGCGCAGATGGAGCCAGGGCGGCGGTGCGACAATCGAAGGCGCCGATTGTCGCATCCGAGCCCGTCCGCCATGACCCACGAACCGCCCGCGAGCCGCCCGTCCCAGCAGCGCCCCACGCTGGACGCCTTCGAGTTCGCGCGCCTGGGGAGCCGCGCGGAAGGCCAAGCGCCCGTCGCGGCGCTGCCGCGGCTGGCCGCATCGCTGCGCGACGCGCCCGGTGCGCGCGACGCCGTGACGTGGTCGCTGCGAGGCTCGACCGGCGCGGTGCAGAGAGGAGGCCGCGCGTCTTGGTTGGACTTGACGCTGGACTTCGACGCGCCGCTGGAGTGCGGCCGCTGCCTGGACACCGTCGTCCTGGCGCGCCACGTCGAACGCCGCTTCAAGCTGGAACAGGATGCCGCCGCGGTGGAGGACGACCCCTTGGACGAGGACGAGTGGGACGCGCTCCTGGGCTCGCGGACCTTCGACGTCCTGGGGTTGGTCGAGGACGAGGCGCTGCTGGCGCTGCCCTACGCGCCGGTCCACGCCGACTGCGGCCTGCCGGCGTCCCCGGGCCTGGACGACGCGGCGCGAGGCGCGCCGGCGCCGGCGCGGGAGAATCCCTTCGCAGTGCTGGCGGCCTTGCGGTCCGCCAAAGGCGAAGAGCGGGGCGGGCCGAAGTGACGCCGCGGCGCCACCTGGGTGTCCGGGTGCGCGGTCCCGCGATCCACCCGCCGCCAGCCGACATGTGACGCCCGGTCGTGACAGTCCGACCCAATTGCCTGTTATACTTGAAGATTCGCTCGAATCGGCGCGCCTGCGGCCGTCCCCTCTTGGGGCCCCAAGTCAGGCGCGGCGATGAGACGCGTCGATTCGATCCGCCCGCCACTGACGCGGGCGTGCCCAGGAGCTTTGTGTCATGGCCGTCCAGCAGAACAAGAAATCGCCCTCCAAGCGCGGCATGCATCGTTCGCATGACAACCTCAAGAACCCGCCGTTGGCCGTCGAGCCGACCACGGGCGAGGTGCATCGCCGCCACCACGTCAGCCCGACCGGCTTCTACCGCGGCCGCAAGGTGCTCGCCACCAAGTCGGACGAATAAGTCCGGTCCGGTCGCCCGTCCAGGTTTGCGCCTCGTAACCCAGGTGCCCGGCATGCGCCGCGCACCGCGCCCGCAGCGCGCCGGCCGATGACCGTCCGTATCGCCATCGACTGCATGGGCGGCGACCACGGGCCCAGCGTCACGTTGCCGGCGGCGCGGGCCTTCCTGGACCACGCGCCCGACACGCGCCTCCTGCTGGTCGGGCTGCGCGACCCGCTCGAGCATGAAGTCGCCCGCTGGCCGCAGCCGCTGCGCGAGCGGGTCGAGGTGCGGCACGCGTCCGAGGTCGTCGGCATGGACGAGCCGCCCGCGCAGGCGCTGCGCGGAAAGCGCGACTCCTCCATGCGCGTGGCCATCGAGGCGGTCAAGGCCGGGGATGCGGACGCCTGCGTGTCGGCCGGCAACACCGGCGCGCTCATGGCCATCTCGCGCTTCGTGCTGCGGATGCTGGAAGGCATCGACCGTCCCGCGATCGCCTCGCAGATCCCGCACAGCGGCGGCGGCCTGACGACCATGCTCGACCTGGGCGCCAACGTCGACTGCAGCCCCGAGAACCTGCTGCAGTTCGGCATCATGGGCGCGGCGTTGGTCTCGGCGCTGGACGGGGTCGAGCAGCCGCGCGTGGGGCTCCTGAACATCGGCGAGGAAGTCATCAAGGGCAACGAGCTCGTCAAGCAGGCGGGCGAGCTGCTGCGCGCCAGTCCGCTCAACTTCGTCGGCAACGTCGAGGGCAACGACATCTACAGCGGACGCGCGGACGTGGTGGTGTGCGACGGCTTCGTCGGCAACGTCGCCCTCAAGACATCCGAGGGCCTGGCGCAGATGCTCGCCGGCTTCATCCGCGAGGAATTCACCCGCAGCGCCGCGGCCCGCGCCATGGCGTTGCTGTCGTATCCCGTGCTCGCCCGCTTCAAGCGGCGCGTGGACCATCGACGGTACAACGGCGCGAGCCTGGTCGGGTTGCGCGGCGTGGTGATCAAGAGCCACGGCTCCGCCGACGCCTACGCCTTCGAGCACGCCTTGCGGCGCGGCCGCGACGCGGTGCGCAACGGGCTGCTCGCCCGCATCGCGGACACGCTGCCGCGGGTGCGCCAGACCGCATCGCCCCCGCCCGGCGTGGCGGTCTGACCGGCACGCCCTTCGTTTCCCCTGGAGAGCCATGAGTCGCTTCGCCCGCATCGTCGGAACCGGCAGCGCGCTTCCCGAGCGCGTGGTGACCAACGCCGAGCTCGCGGCCCAGCTCGCCGAGCGCGGCATCGACACGTCCGACGAATGGATCGTCGCGCGCACCGGGATCCGGCAGCGCCACATCGCGGCGCCCGACGTCGGCGCGAGCGTGCTGGCGGAACGGGCCGGCCGCGAAGCGCTGGCGGCCGCCGGCATGGCGGCCACCGACATCGACCTGATCATCGTCGCCACGTCCACGCCGGACATGGTGTTTCCCAGCACGGCGTGCCTCGTCCAGAAAGCGCTGGGCGCCGCGGGCGGTGCCGCGATGGACGTGCAGGCGGTCTGCAGCGGCTTCGTGTACGGGCTGGCCACGGCCGACGCGATGATCCGCGCCGGGACGGCCCGCCGGGCGCTGGTGATCGGCTCGGAGGTCTTCTCCCGGATCCTGGACTGGAACGACCGGGGCACCTGCGTCCTCTTCGGCGACGGGGCCGGCGCCGTCGTGCTCGTGGCGGACGACCGCCCGGGCGTGCTGGCCGCCCGGTTGCATGCGGACGGCCGACAGGAGGGCATCCTGCGCACGCCCGGCCAGGTCGCCTACGGGGCCGTCACCGGCAGCCCGTTCCTGACCATGGACGGCCAGGCCGTGTTCAAGCTCGCCGTCGGCGTGCTCGACGACGTCGCGCGGGAAGTCTGCGAGGCCGGCGGCGTCGCCCTGGCCGACGTCGACTGGCTCATCCCCCACCAAGCCAACGTGCGCATCCTCCAGGCGACCGCCCGCAAGCTCGGCTTGCCGGTCGAGCGCGTCGTGATCACGGTCGACCGCCACGCCAACACCTCGGCGGCGTCGGTCCCGCTGGCCCTGGACGTGGCCGTGCGCGACGGACGGATCCAGCCCGGCCAGCACGTCCTGCTCGAAGGCGTGGGCGGCGGCTTCACCTGGGGCGCGGCGCTGGTCCGCATGTGATGCGCCTCCCGGTGCCGCATCGGCCCTGCGCGGCTCGCTCGCCGCTCGCTCGCACCCGCAAACGCTTTTCGTCACTTTCCGTCCCTCGTTCATGAAGCTCGCATTCGTCTTTCCGGGCCAAGGCTCGCAATCGGTCGGCATGCTCGACGGGTTCGGCCTCGATGCCGCCGTGGCCGACACCCTGTCGCAGGCGTCGATCGCGCTCGGAGAGGATGTCGCCGCGCTGATCGCCCAGGGGCCGGCCGAGCGCTTGGCGCTCACGGTCAACACCCAGCCGGCGATGCTGGTCGCGTCGGTGGCGGCGCTGCGGGCGTGGCAGGCCGCCGGCGGCGCCGGCCCGGTGGCGGTGGCAGGCCACAGCCTCGGCGAGTACTCGGCCCTGGTCGCTGCCGGCAGCCTGTCGTTGACCGACGCGGTGCCCTTGGTGCGCGTGCGCGCCCAGGCGATGCAGGATGCCGTGCCGGTGGGCGTGGGCACGATGGCCGCCATCCTGGGCCTGGACGACGATGCGGTGCGGGCCGCCTGCGCCGAAGCCGCCCAAGGCGAGGTCGTGGAAGCCGCCAACTACAACGCGCCGGCCCAAGTCGTGATCGCCGGACACACCGCCGCCGTCGCCCGCGCTTGCGAAGCCGCGAAGGCGCGCGGCGCCAAGCGTGCGATGCCGCTGCCGGTCTCGGCGCCGTTCCATTCCTCGCTGCTCGCGCCCGCCGGACAGCGGCTGCGCGAAGTGCTGGCCGGCATCGACGTGCGTGCGCCCGAGGTCCCGCTCGTCAACAACGTCGACGTCGCCTCGGAGTCGGACCCGGCGCGGATCCGCGATGCGCTGGTGCGTCAAGCCTCCGGGCCGGTGCGGTGGGTGGAGGTCGTCCACGCGTTGCGCGCCGCCGGCGCGACGCACCTCGTGGAGTTCGGGCCGGGCAAGGTGCTGGCCGGATTGGCCAAGCGGATCGACCCGGAGCTCGTCGCGCTCGCGGTGCACGACGCGGCGTCGCTGCAGGCCGCGCTCGCGGCCACGCGCGGCTAGCGGTTCCTCGCGGCCGCGTCGTCGCCCCCGCTTTTCCATCCTCCTACCGAGATCATTGGACATGAGCAGCCTCGCAGGCCAGATCGCCCTGGTGACCGGCGCCTCCCGCGGCATCGGCCGCGCCATCGCCCTGGAACTGGTGCGCCAAGGCGCGACCGTCATCGGGACCGCCACCTCGGCCGACGGTGCGCGCGGCATCCGGGAGGCGCTGGCCGAAGCCGCCGACGCGGCTGGCGGCGCCGCGTCGGGCCACGGCGAGGTGCTCGACGTCAACGACCCGGCCGCAGCGGACGCGCTGCTCGGCCGCCTGCTCAAGGAGCAGGGCCGCATCGACGTGCTGGTGAACAACGCGGGCATCACGCGCGACAACCTCGCCATGCGGCTGAAGGACGAGGACTGGGACGCGGTGATCGCGACCAACCTCTCGGCGCCGTTCCGCCTGGCGCGGGCCCTGATGCGGGGCATGATGAAGGCGCGCCACGGCCGCATCATCAACGTGACTTCGGTGGTCGCGTCGATGGGCAACGCCGGACAGGCCAATTACGCGGCGGCCAAGGCGGGCGTCGAAGGCATGACCCGCGCGCTGGCTCGCGAACTGGGCAGCCGCAACATCACGGTCAACTGCGTTGCGCCGGGCTTCATCGACACCGACATGACGCGCGCCCTGGATCCGGCGCAGGTCGAGGCGCTGTCGCAGCAGATTCCGCTGGGGCGCCTGGGCCGTCCCGAGGACATCGCGGCAGCCGTCGCCTTCCTGGCCTCGCCGGCGGCCGCCTACATCACCGGCGCCACCTTGCACGTCAACGGCGGCATGTACATGAACTAAGTCTCGCCGCGCTGATACAATCTCGGCCGCTTCGCTGCCCCACCACAGCCGGCAGCGGCCCGAATCGTCACCGCGGCGCCGCATCGATTCACCGCACGGCGCGCATGAAGACCGCGCGGCCATACCTAGAACCAGGAGAAAACACCGAAATGGACAACATCGAGCAGCGCGTCAAGAAGATCGTCGCCGAGCAACTCGGCGTCAACGAGGCCGACATCAAGAACGAGTCCTCGTTCGTCGACGACCTGGGCGCGGACTCGCTCGACACGGTCGAGCTGGTGATGGCCCTGGAAGACGAGTTCGAGACCGAGATCCCGGACGAGGAAGCGGAGAAGATCACCACCGTCCAGCAGGCGATCGACTACGTCAAGAGCCACTCGAAGGCCTGAACCGGGTCTTCCGGCCCCAGCGCAGGTCGCCAGACCATCGCCATTCGCGGAATCGCATCGATGAGCCGTCGCAGAGTCGTCGTCACCGGGCTAGGAGCCGTCTCGCCGGTCGGCAACGACGTGCCCACCACTTGGGCCAACATCGTCGCGGGCAAGTCGGGCATCGGCCCGATCACCCGCTTCGACGCTTCGGGCCTGTCGGTGCGGATCGCCGGAGAGGTCAAGGGCTTCGCCATCGACGCGTACCTCCCCGTCAAGGAGGCGCGCCATTTCGACACCTTCATCCACTACGGCATCGCGGCGGGCGTGCAGGCCATCCGCGACAGCGGGCTGGAGCTGTCGGACGAGCTGCGCGACCGCACCGGGGTGCTGATCGGGTCGGGCATCGGCGGGTTGCCGATGATCGAAGACAACCACGGCGAATACGTCAACCGTGGCGCCCGGCGCATCTCGCCGTTCTTCGTGCCGGGTTCGATCATCAACATGATCGCCGGCCAGTTGTCGATCATGTTCGGCTTGCGCGGCCCGAACCTGTCCATCGTCACCGCCTGCACCACGGGTCTGCACTGCATCGGCATGGCCGCCCGGATGATCGAGCACGGCGACGCCGAGGTGATGGTCGCGGGCGGCGCCGAATCCACCATCTCGCCGCTGGGCGTGGGCGGCTTCGCCTCGATGCGCGCGCTGTCCACGCGCAACGACGACCCGGCCACGGCCTCCCGTCCGTGGGACCGCGACCGCGACGGCTTCGTCCTCGGCGAGGGCGGTGGCGTCATGGTGCTGGAAGAGTACGAGTACGCCCGCGCGCGGGGCGCCCGCATCTACGCGGAAATCGTCGGCTTCGGCATGAGCGCCGACGCGCACCACATGACGGCGCCCGACATGGACGGCCCGCGTCGCTGCATGGCCGCGGCGCTTCGGTCGGCCTCCATGAACGCCGACGAGATCGCCTACCTCAGCGCCCACGGCACCTCCACGCCGCTGGGCGACAAGAACGAGACCGACGCCATCAAGGCCGCCTTCGGCGACCATGCGGGCAAGGTCGTGGTCAGCTCCACCAAGTCCATGACCGGGCACTTGCTCGGGGGTGCGGGCGGGCTGGAAACCGTGCTCACGGTGCTGGCGGTGCACCACCAGGTCGCGCCGCCCACCATCAACATCTTCAACCAGGATCCCGAGTGCGACCTGGACTATTGCGCCAATGAAGCGCGCGAAATGCCCATCGACGCCGCGATGAAGAACTCGTTCGGCTTCGGTGGCACCAACGGCACGTTGATCGTGCGGCGCGCGCCCTGAGCACGGGGGCGGCCGGCGTGACCGAGGGTCCGTTGGGCTTCGAGCATCGGCTGGGCCCGCCGCGTTGGCTCCGCTTCCTGGTGGTCGCCTTCGCCGCCGTGGCCGCGTGCGGCATCGCGATCGCGGTGAGCGACACCGCGACGCGATGGGGTGTCCTGCCGGCCGCGTTGCTCGGCGCTTGCGGGGTGGCTGCCCTGGGCGCGGGCGGGCTCGCCTGGCGGCGATCGCTCGCCTCGCGCCTCCGGCTGGTCGTCGACGCTGATGGCGACGCGCGGTTGCATGACGAGCGCCAAGGCGGATCCTCGCCGGTGAGTCCGCGCAGCTGGCTCCTCGGCGACCGTTTCGTGGCGTTGACCCTGGTGCTGGACGAAGCGCCGGGCCGTCGGCTCCACGTGCTGGCCGGTCCCGACACGCCGGACGCCGACGATTGGCGTAGGCTGCGCGCGTGGCTCGCGTGGGGCCGGCGCGGCGGCCTGTCCACCGGCTCCGGTCCGGGCGGCCCGCGGGCCGCATCCTGAGCGGCGAGGCGGCGCGTCCCTTCGCGGAAGCCGATTAGAATCGTCCGACGCACCCTCCTGGCCAATATCCCCAACGCATGAAGCTCACGTCGAAGCTCTCGATTCGCGTGCTCGCGGCGCTCGCATTCGCCCTGGCCGCCACCGTGCCCGCGCGGGCGCAAACGCAGGCGGCCCCGTCGCCGTTGCCGCAACCCGCCCAGCCCGTTCAGCCCGGGGCCATCCAGCCGACGCCTACCGAGCGACGGGAGCTGCGGGACCTTCCCGACTTCGCCGACCTGGTCGAGCGCGTCGGCCCCGCCGTCGTGAACATCCGCACGGCCGAGCGTGCGCGCACGCAGACCCAAGGCCCCGGGGGCGGCGGGCGGCCGCCCTTGCCCGGCGGCCCCGAACTCGACGAGAACGATCCCTTCTACGAGTTCTTCCGCCGCTTCTTCCCGCCCCGTCCGGGCCAGCCGGGCCCTGGCGGCCCCGGCCCGGGACCAGGCCCTGGCGGGCCCCGTGGCGGCGAGCCCACGCCCCGTGGCGTGGGTTCCGGCTTCATCATCTCGCCTGACGGGTACCTGCTGACCAACCACCACGTGGTCGACGGCGCCGACGAGATCACCGTCACGCTGACCGATCGGCGCGAGCTCAAGGCCCGGCTGATCGGCTCCGACCGCCGCACGGACGTCGCCCTGGTCAAGATCGAGGCCACCGGCTTGCCGGCGCTGCGCATCGGCGACCCCAACCGCCTGCGCGTGGGCGAGTGGGTGGTCGCGATCGGCTCGCCCTTCGGCCTCGACAACACCGTCACCAGCGGCATCGTCAGCGCCAAGGGCCGGGACACGGGCGACTACCTGCCGTTCATCCAGACGGACGTGGCGGTCAACCCCGGCAACTCGGGCGGGCCGCTGATCAACATGCGCGGCGAGGTGATCGGCATCAACTCGCAGATCTACAGCCGCACCGGCGGCTTCATGGGGATCTCCTTCGCCATCCCGATCGACGAAGCCATGCGCGTGGCCGACCAGCTGCGCACCACCGGGCGCGTCGTGCGCGGCCGCATCGGCGTGGGCATCGCCGAAGTGACGCGCGACGTGGCCGAGCCGCTGGGCCTGAAGAACGCCGCCGGCGCGCTGGTGCGCAACGTCGAGGCCAGCGGCCCGGCCGAGAAGGCCGGCCTGGAGGTCGGCGACATCATCCTGCGCTTCGACAACAAGCCGATCGACAAAGCCAGCGACCTGCCGCGCCTGGTGGGCAACACCAAGCCGGGCAGCCGCGTGCCGGTCCAAGTCTGGCGCAAGGGGGCGCAGCGCGAGCTCACGCTGCAGGTGGCCGAGATGGAACCCGAGCGCACCGCCCAGCGCGGTCCGCGCCAGGGCCAGCCGGAGGCGCCGCGGGCCACGCCCACGAACGCCCTCGGCCTGGCGGTGTCGGACATCCCCGACGATCGCCGCACGCAGTTGCGGATCCGCGGTGGCGTGCTGGTCGATGCGGTCGATGGCGTGGCCGCGCGGGCCGGCCTGCAGCAGGGCGACATCCTGCTGTCGCTGGACAACACCGACATCACCAGCGCCAAGCAATTCAACGAGCTGGTGTCGAAGCTGGACAAGGGCCGGACGCACGTGCTGCTGGTGCGCCGGGGCGACAGCGCGCAATTCGTCCCGCTGCGGCCGAACCCGTCGTCGGCGCCAGCACCGCGCTGAGCGGTTCCCGGCAGGGCACCCTGCCGGGGCTTGATAGAATGCGGCCGGCGCGTCCGTCCGCGTGCCACCACGCGCCCGCCGGGCGCGTTTTTTCATCGAGCGTCCGCCCGCGATGCAGCACATCCGCAATTTCTCGATCATCGCCCACATCGATCACGGCAAGTCGACGCTGGCCGACCGCCTGATCCAGCGTTGCGGCGGCTTGTCCGATCGCGAGATGGAGGCGCAGGTGCTCGACTCGATGGACCTCGAGCGTGAGCGCGGCATCACGATCAAGGCGCAGACCGCGTCGCTCAGCTACCGCGCGCAGGACGGCAAGGTCTACAACCTGAACCTGATCGACACGCCCGGGCACGTCGACTTCTCCTACGAGGTGAGTCGATCGCTGTCCGCGTGCGAGGGCGCGCTGCTGGTGGTCGACGCGTCGCAGGGCGTGGAAGCGCAGACGGTGGCCAACTGCTACACGGCCATCGACCTGGGCGTGGAAGTGGTGCCGGTCCTCAACAAGATGGACCTGCCGTCGGCGGACCCCGAGGCGGCCGCGGCCGAGATCGAGGAAGTGATCGGCATCGACGCCACCGACGCCATCCTGGCCAGCGCCAAGACCGGCATGGGCATCGACGAGATCCTCGAGGCGGTCATCGCCCGGATGCCCGCGCCCGAGGGCGACCCGTCCGCTCCGCTCCAGGCGCTGGTCATCGACTCGTGGTTCGACAACTACGTGGGCGTCGTCATGCTGGTGCGCGTGGTCAACGGCGTGCTGCGGCCCAAGGACAAGATCCGCCTGATGGCCACGGGCGCGACCGTGCTGTGCGAGCAGGTCGGCGTCTTCACGCCGAAGTCGTCTTCGCGCGAACTGCTGTCCGCCGGCGAAGTGGGCTTCGTGATCTCCGGCATCAAGGAGCTCAAGGCCGCCAAGGTCGGCGACACCGTGACCCTGGACCGCCAGCCTGCCGCCAGCGCGCTGCCCGGCTTCAAGGAGGTCAAGCCCAGCGTCTTCGCGGGTCTGTACCCCGTCGAAGCCAACCAGTACGAGGCGTTGCGGGACGCGCTGGAGAAGCTCCAGCTCAACGACGCGTCGCTGCAGTTCGAACCCGAGGTCAGCCAGGCGCTGGGCTTCGGCTTCCGCTGCGGCTTCCTCGGCCTGCTGCACATGGACATCGTCCAGGAGCGGCTCGAGCGCGAATACGACATGGACCTCATCACCACCGCGCCGACGGTGGTCTACGAGGTGCTGATGAAGGACGGCACCATCGAGCGGATCGAGAACCCCGCCAAGCTGCCCGACCCGGGCCGCGTCGAGGAGATCCGCGAACCGATCGTGACGGTCACGGTGTTCGTGCCCTCGGAGTATGTCGGCTCGGTCATCACGTTGTGCACGGGCAAGCGCGGCGTGCAGACCAACCTGGCCTACCACGGCAAGCAGGTGCACCTGACCTACGAACTGCCGATGAACGAGATCGTGCTGGACTTCTTCGACAAGCTGAAGAGCGTTTCGCGCGGCTACGCGTCGATGGACTACGAGTTCAAGGAATACCGCGCGGCCGACGTCGTCAAGCTCGACGTGCTGGTCAACGGCGACAAGGTCGATGCGCTGAGCCTGATCGTGCACCGGGCCAACGCGCCGTACCGCGGGCGCGAGATCGCGGCGAAGATGCGCGAACTCATCCCGCGGCAGATGTACGACGTGGCCATCCAGGCCGCCATCGGCGGCAACGTGATCGCCCGGGAGAACGTCAAGGCGTTGCGCAAGAACGTGCTGGCCAAGTGCTACGGCGGCGACATCAGCCGCAAGAAGAAGCTGCTGGAGAAGCAGAAGGCCGGCAAGAAGCGCATGAAGCAGGTCGGCACGGTCGAGATTCCGCAGGAAGCCTTCCTGGCCGTGCTTCAAGTGGACGATCGATGAACTTGAATTTCGCGCTGATCCTGTTCTTGTTGATGGTGGCCACCGGGCTGGCCTGGGTGGCCGAGCGGCTCTGGTTCCAGCCCGCGCGCACGCGCCGCGCCGCGCTCGAACTCGAGCGCTTCGACCGGGACCACGGCGACGGCGCGTCGCTGGCGGCCGAGACGCGCGCCGCGCTGGTCACCGAGCGCGGCGCCCTTCGCGCCCGCATCGAGCGCCAGCCGTTGTGGCTCGAATACACAGCGGGCCTCTTTCCCGTGATCGCCGTGGTGTTCGCGCTGCGCTCCTTCGTCGCCGAACCGTTCAAGATCCCGTCGGGCTCGATGATCCCGACGCTGCTCGTGGGCGACCTGATCCTGGTGAACAAGTTCTCCTACGGCATCCGGCTGCCGGTGGTGAACCGCAAGATCGTGGACCTGGGTTCGCCCGAGCGCGGCGACGTGATGGTCTTCCGCTTCCCCAAGGACCCGTCCTTCGATTACATCAAGCGCGTGGTCGGCCTGCCGGGCGACACGGTCACCTACGAGAACAAGCGCCTGTCGCTCAACGGCCAGCCGGTCCCGCTGCGCGAGGCGGGCGAATTCTATGATCCCGAGCGGCTGTCCTACGCCAAGCAATACGTCGAAAGCATGGGAGGGAAAGAGCATAAGATATTGACTGAATTGGACAAGCCGTCCTTCATCAGCGATGTCGACCGCTTTCCATTCCGCGACAACTGCACCTATACCGCCAGCGGGTTGAGCTGCAAGGTGCCGCCCGGCCATTACTTCGTGATGGGCGACAACCGCGAGAACAGCCTCGATTCGCGTTACTGGGGCTTCGTGCCCGACCGCAACATCGTCGGCAAGGCGTTCTTCGTCTGGATGAACTTCGGCGACCTCAACCGCATCGGCCGGTTCCACTGACTCCCCGACCCACGATGACCCGTCCGACCGCTCCTTTCGTTCCGCGCTCCTACCCCGGCTCCCGGCCCTTGGCCACCGCACGCCGCAGCGGCGGCGGCCGTGTCCGGGCACAGCGCGGCCTCGGCCTGATCGGCCTGCTCTTCGGCGCCGCGTTCCTGGCCATGGTCGCGTTGGTCGGCATGCAGGTCGTGCCGACCGTCACGGAGTACTTCGCCGTCAAGCGCGCCGTGAGCCGGGCGATCGACGGGGCCGATTCGGCCGCGCAGATCCAATCGGCCTTCGACCGCTATGCCGCCATCGACGACATCAAGGCCATCACCGGGCGCGACCTGCTGATCGAACGCGACCCCAAGAGCGGCCGCTGGGTCGCCGAGTTCCAGTACACCCGCAAGATCGAGCTCTTCGGGCCGGCGAGCCTGCAACTCGACTACCGCGGCAACAGCGCGGACCGCTAGCCCCGGTCCACGCGAAGGCCACCCGCTGATGGACGAACGCCTCGACCCGCTGCAGGCCCGCCTGGGCTACCGCTTCGGCGACGCGGCGTTGCTGCGCCAGGCCCTGACGCACCGCAGCCACGGCCAGTCGAACAACGAGCGCCTGGAATTCCTGGGCGACTCGGTGCTGAACTGCGTCGTCGCCTCGCTGCTGTACCAGCGGTTCGGGGCGATGGACGAAGGCGACCTCTCGCGCCTGCGGGCCAACCTGGTCCGGCAGGCGACGCTGGTGGAGATCGCGCAGCGCCTGGACCTGGCCCAGTGCCTGCTGTTGGGCGAGGGCGAACAGAAGAGCGGCGGCTCGCGGCGGCCGTCCATCCTGGGCGACACCACCGAGGCGGTCTTCGGGGCGGTCTTCCTGGACGGCGGCTTCGAGGCTGCCCGGGTGGCCATCGCGGCCCAGTACGAACCGATCCTGCACGGCGTCGACCCCGCCACCCTGGGCAAGGACGCCAAGACGCTGCTGCAGGAGCACCTGCAGAGCCGCAAGATTCCGTTGCCGATGTATTCGGTGGTCGCCACGCACGGTGCCGCGCACGACCAGCAGTTCGAGGTCGAGTGCGCGATCCCACGCTTGGGCGTCCAAGTGCTGGGCAGCGGCGCCAGCCGGCGCGCCGCCGAGCAAGTGGCGGCACGCCGGGCCCTGGACGAGGCGCAGCGGGCGCAACCGGCGCCCGCCAAGCGCGGCCGGACCCGGCCCGCGGACACCACCCCCGCCGGCGGGGCGTCATCGCCCGAGGCGCCCGCCGGCGCCGTCAAGCCGGCGCGCGCCGCCTGAAGGAGTCCTGCCCCTCATGTCCATCGATCCGGGCGACACCGGCGCCACTGGCGGCACCCACGCCCTTCAGCCGGCCGCCGACGGACAGCCGCCGCACCGCTGCGGCTACGTCGCCATCGTGGGTCGTCCCAATGTCGGCAAGTCGACCTTGCTCAACCGGCTGGTGGGCCAGAAAGTGAGCATCACCTCGGCCAAGCCGCAGACCACCCGCCATCGCATCGTCGGGGTGCTGACGCGCCCGGATGCGCAGCTGCTGTTCTTCGACACGCCGGGCAAGCAGAGCAAGCACCGCGGCGCGTTGAACCGCGTGCTCAACCGCACGGTGCAGCAGACGGCGGCCGAGGCCGACGTCATCGTGCTGGTGATCGATGCGGCGCGCTGGACCGACACGGACGCGCAGATCGCGCGCGACCTGCCCTCGGACCGTCCCGTGCTGCTGGCGCTGAACAAGGTCGACGCGTTGCCGGACAAGTCGGCGCTGCTGCCGTTGATCGCCAAGGTCAGCGCCGCGCGCGACTTCGCCGCCGTGGTGCCCATCAGCGCCGAGAAGGGAACGCAGCTGGACGCCCTGCTGGCCGAGTGCGTGTCGCGGTTGCCAGAAGGGCCGCCCATCATGGATCCGGAGACGGTCACGGACCGCAGCGAGCGCTTCTACGCGGCCGAGCTGCTGCGCGAGAAGCTGTTCCGGCTGAGCGGCGACGAAATCCCGTACACCAGCACCGTGGTCATCGACAAGTACGAGGAGCTTCCACGCCTGCGTCGGATCTACGCCACGATCCTGGTCGAGCGCGACAGCCACCGCGCGATCGTGCTCGGTGCCGGCGGGGAGCGCATCAAGCGGATCGCTTCCGAGGCGCGCGTCGAGCTCGAGCGCATGCTCGACGCCAAGATCCACCTGGAAGTGTGGGTGAAGGTCAAGGGCGGCTGGGCCGATAGCGAGCAAAGCCTTCGGGCCTATGGATACGAATGACGACGCGCCGGATCCGGGCGTAGCGCCGCCGATCGCGGCACCGGCACCGGCACCGGCACCGGCGCCGACCGCGGCACCGGCGCCGGCCGCGGCACCGGCCCCGCGCCGTGCCTCGCGCGCGCGGCCCGACCGGCGCGTCGACGGCGAGCCGGCGTTCCTGCTGCATTCGATCCCGTACCGCGAGACCAGCCTCGTGCTGGAGCTCTTCACGCGCGACCACGGCCGCATCGCGGCGGTGGCGCGCGGCGCCAAGCGCCCGCGCTCCAAGTTGCGCGCGGTGCTCCTGGCGTTCCAGCCGCTGCAGGTGGCCTGGACCGGCGGATCGGAACTGCGCACCCTGGTGGCTTCCGAATGGCTCGGCGGCCTGCCGGTGCCGCAGGGCGACGGCCTGCTGTGCGCGTTCTACCTCAACGAGCTCCTGCTCAAGTTGCTGCCCCGCGAGGACCCGCACCCGGCGCTCTTCGACGGATACGTCGAGGCGCTGAACCGGCTCGGCCACGATGAACCGCTGGAGCCGGTGCTGCGTCGCTTCGAGTGGCTGCTGCTGCGCGAAAGCGGCTTCGGCATCGACCTGCGCCACGATGCCGCCGGCCGTCCGATCGACCCGGCGCGGCGCTACGTCCTCTTGCCCGGTTCGGGCTTCGTGCCGGGCGCGCCACGCACGGGTGATGCGGCCTCGGAGGCGGGCCGGGGCGACTTCGCCGGCAGCACGCTGCTGGAGCTGGCCGAGGGGCGGCTGGACAATCCCGCCATGCTGGCCGAAGCCAAGCAGCTCACGCGGGTCGTGCTGAACCGCCAACTCGACGGGCAGCGCCTGTCGACCCGGCAGATCCTGATCGACCTGCAGCGACTCTGAACCCAAGACCATGATCGAGCTCGGCGTCAACATCGACCACGTCGCCACCGTCCGCCAGGCGCGCCGCACGCACGAGCCCGACCCGGTGTGGGCGGCCGTCGAGGCGCACCTCGGCGGCGCCGACGGCATCACGGTGCACCTGCGGGAAGACCGGCGCCACATCCAGGACGAGGACGTGCGCCGGCTCCGGGACCTCACGCACATCAAGCTGAACCTGGAGATGGCCGCCACCGACGAGATGGTCGGCATCGCGCTGCGCATCCGGCCCGAGATGGCGATGCTGGTGCCCGAGGGCCGCCACGAGGTGACCACCGAAGGCGGACTCGACGTGGCCAGCCAACTGGACCGTGTGCGCGAGGTGGCGCAGCGCCTGCGCGATGCGGGCATCGTCGTGTCGGCCTTCATCGACGCGCTGCCGGCCCAGGCCGAGGCCTGCGCGCAGGCGGGGGTGCAGGTCTGCGAGGTGCACACCGGCCCGTACGCGCATGCGTTCCACGTCCGCGGGCGCGATGCCGGCAGCCCCGCCGTGGTCGACGAGCTGCGGCGCATCGCGCGCGCCGGCGAGGCGATCGTCGGGCTGGGCATGCGCTTCAACGCGGGCCATGCGCTCAACTACTTCAACGTGCAGCCGGTGGCGAGGCTGCCCGGCGTGCGCGAGTTGCACATCGGGCATGCGATCGTGTCGCGCGCCATGTTCGTCGGCATGCGCGAAGCGGTGCGCGAGATGAAGCGCCTGATGCGCGAGGCCGCCGCCTGCGGTCCGTCGCCGGGCGTCTGAGGGCGGGGCAGGGGATGGCCATCGTCGGCATCGGCACCGACATCGTGCGCATCGATCGCATCGCCACGCTGCATGCGCGCCATGGAGAGCGCTTCGCTCGGCGCGTGCTGGGCCCGCAGGAATTGGCGGAGTTCTGCCGCCGCCGCGACGGCCCCGCGATGCGGCTCCAGCAGGCGGGCACCGCGGCGGCCGAGGACCTCGCGGAGGCCCGCGAGCGCGGCGAAACGAGGGCCGTGCGCTACCTGGCCAAGCGCTTCGCCGCCAAGGAGGCGTTCTCGAAGGCCATCGGACTGGGCCTGCGCGGGCCCATGACGTTGTTGTCCTTGCAGATCCTGAACGACGCCCGAGGCCAGCCGCACGCGCATGCTCGGAAAGCCCTCGCGCCGTGGCTGGCCGAGCGCGGCTGGCGGGCACACGTGTCGCTGTCCGACGAGGTGGACGCCGCGCTGGCGTTCGTGATCGTCGAGCAACAGGCCGACCGTGGCGACGCTGAACCACGAAATTTTTCGGAAGAAGACGAATGAAGCTGGAACTGCCGCTCGGACCGGTCATGCTCGACGTCGAGGGCACCTCGTTGACCGAGGCCGAGCGCGAGACCCTGCGCCATCCGCGCGTCGGCGGCGTGATCCTCTTTTCGCGCAACTTCGCCTCGCGCGAGCAGATCGAGGCGCTCACGGCCGAGATCCACGCGCTGCGCACGCCCGCGTTGCTGGTGGCGGTCGACCACGAGGGCGGCCGCGTGCAGCGGTTCCGCCAGGGCTTCACGCGCCTGCCGCCGATGCGCGCGCTGGGCGAGCTCTGGATGCGCGACGCGCTGGAGGCCACGCGCATGGCCACCGCGACCGGCTTCGTGCTGGCCGCCGACTTGCGCGAGGTGGGCGTCGACTTGTCCTTCGCGCCGGTGCTGGATCTGGACCACGGACCGAGCGGGGTGATCGGCGACCGCAGCTTCCATCGCGACGCCCGCGTCGTGGCGATGCTCGCCAAGAGCGTGATGCACGGCATGGCGCTGGCCGGCATGCGCAACTGCGGCAAGCACTTCCCCGGCCACGGGTACGCGCACGGCGACTCGCACCACGAGGTGCCGATCGACGAGCGCGACCTCGACACCATCCTGGCCGACGATGCCGCGCCGTACGGCTGGCTGGGCTCCCCGGCGCTGTCATCGGTGATGCCGGCCCACGTCGTCTATCCGGCCGTCGACGCGCAGCCCGCCGGGTTCTCGGCCAAGTGGCTGCGCGAGATCCTGCGCGGGCGCATGCGCTTCGACGGCGTGATCTTCAGCGATGATCTGCGGATGGAAGGCGCGAGCGTGGCCGGCTCCATCGAGGACCGCGCGCGGGCGGCGCTGGATGCCGGCTGCGACATGGTGCTGGTGTGCAACCACCCGGCCGATGCGCGCCGCGTCCTCGAAGCGGCGGACCTGCGCGTCGATGCCGACAGCACGCGACGGATCGCCGCGATGGTGCCGGGCACCGAGCGCCCCGACCAGGCCGTGCTGGCCACCGCGCGGGAGGACGTCGCACGCCTGGCGCGCGACGCCGGTCCGATCCGCGGCATCGATCCGACCGCGCCCGAGCATCGGGCGCGCGCCGCGTGAGCCGCAAGGAGCCGCGCGGCCCGCGCGTGCTGCCCGGCGCGGACCTGCAGGCCACCGCCGAGCCCGCGGCCACGCCTGCCCCGGACGCACCGGCCGCGGCGGATTCCGCGTACGCGACGGCCGCGGCTGCGGACTTCGACCTCAAGGGCTACCTGGCGGCGCTTCCCACGCGGCCGGGCGTGTACCGGATGTTCTCCGCGGACGGCACGCTGCTCTACGTCGGCAAGGCGCGAAGCCTCAAGTCGCGCGTCAATTCGTACTTCCAGAAGAACCTGCCCAGCCCGCGCATCGCGCACATGGTGTCGCAGGTGGCGCGCATCGAGACCACGGTGGTGTCCTCCGAAGCCGAGGCGCTGCTGCTGGAAAACAACCTCATCAAGACCCAGTCGCCGCGCTACAACATCCTCTTTCGCGACGACAAGACCTATCCGTACCTGAAGCTGTCCGGCCACAAGTTTCCCCGCGTGTCCTACTACCGCGGCGGCACCGACCGTTCCAGCCAGTTCTTCGGGCCGTACCCCAGCGCCTGGGCGGTCAAGGAGAGCATCCAGGTGCTGCAGAAGGTGTTCCGGCTGCGCAGCTGCGAGGACACGGTCTTCTCCAATCGCTCGCGGCCCTGCCTGCTGCACCAGATCCAGCGCTGCAGCGGCCCGTGCGTGGGATTGGTGGACGAGCAGTCCTATGCGCGCGACGTGGCCGCGGCCGCCCAGTTCCTGCGTGGCGGCCACCAGGAGGTGCTCAAGGACCTCGAGCAGAAGATGCTCTCGGCCGCCGAGGACTTGCGCTTCGAGGAGGCGGCCGCGCTGCGCAACCGCATGACCGCGCTTTCGCGGGTGCTGTCGCAGCAGTCGGTCGACACGGCCAGCGACACGGACGCCGACATCATCGCGGTGGCGATCCGGGGTGGGCGCGCCTGCGTCAACCTGGCCATGGTGCGCGGCGGCCGGCACCTGGGCGATCGCGCCTACTTCCCGCGCCTGGGCGCCGAGGCCGGCGACCAGGCGGCGGAAGAAGTGCTGGACGCGTTCCTTTCCCAGCACTACATGGACCGTCCGCCGCCGCCGATCCTGGTGGCGCGCGCCGATGCGGCCACGGCCGAGCAGTTGGGCGCGTTCCTGGAAGAGCGGGCCGGCCACCCCATGCAATGGATCCGGCAGCCGCAGGGCCAGCGACGCAAGTGGTTGGAGATGGCCGAGCAGAACGGCCAGCTGGCGCTGGCGCGCCTGCTGGCCGAGGAAGGCTCGCAGAAGGCGCGGACCCGTGCGCTGGTCGAGGCGCTCGCCATCGACGCACCCGAAGAGCTGGACGACTTCCGCGTCGAATGCTTCGACATCAGCCACACGATGGGCGAGGCGACGCAGGCGTCCTGCGTGGTGTACCAGCACCACGCCATGCAGAACCGCGAGTACCGCCGCTACAACATCGAAGGGGTGATCGCGGGCGACGACTATGCCGCGATGCGCCAGGTGCTGCAGCGGCGCTACGAGAAGGTGGCGATCGCGTTGGGCGAAGCTGGTGGCGCCGGCGAGATCGCCGCGACTGGGCCCGACGCACCCGACGCACCCGACGCACCCGACGCACCCGACGCACCCGACGCACCCGACGCCGCCGGCGCGCCGCCCGACAGCGCCGGCCCGGAGGCGGCTGCCGCCGCGGCCACGCGGCCGGACCTGCCGACCATGCCGCATCTGGTGCTGGTCGACGGCGGCAAGGGGCAGCTCGGCGTGGCGATCGAGGTGTTCCGGGGGCTGGGACTCGACACCGGCGTCCTCGTCGGCGTGGCCAAGGGCGAGGACCGAAAGGTCGGGCTGGAGACGCTCGTCTTTCCGGACGGGCGCGAGTTGACGCTCGGTCGCGACTCGGCCGCGCTGTTGCTCGTCGCGCAGATCCGGGACGAAGCGCATCGCTTCGCCATCACGGGCATGCGCGCCAAGCGTGCCAAGACGCGCAACGCGTCCAGCTTGGAGGAGATCGAAGGCGTGGGCGCGAAGAAGCGTCAGCGGCTGCTGTCCCGTTTCGGAGGCCTGCGAGGCGTCAAGGCGGCCAGCGTCGAGGATCTCGCGACGGTCGAGGGCGTATCGCGCCAGCTCGCCGAGGAGATCTACCGGCGGCTGCACTGACGCGTTGCGCTAAGCTTGCGCGCATGTCCGCCCCGCTTCCACCTTCGTCGACGCCCGCCGCCCGCGTCGCGCCCCCCATGCCGCTTTCGGTGCCCAACCTGCTGACGTGGCTGCGGGTGCTGGCCATTCCCCTGCTGCTGCTGCTCTACGTGCCGCAACTCGGCCTGCAGGCGCCGTTGCGCGACGGCCTCGCGACCGCGCTCTTCGTGGCGGCCGCGGTCACCGACTGGGTCGACGGCTGGCTCGCGCGCAAGCTCGGCCAGACCTCGGCCTTCGGCGCCTTCCTGGACCCGGTCGCCGACAAGCTGATCGTGGCCGCGGCGCTGGTCGTGCTGCTGTCTCTCGAGCGGGTCGATCCCGTCGTCGCGCTGGTGATCATCGGACGCGAGATCACCATCTCGGCGCTGCGCGAGTGGATGGCCTCAATCGGCGCCCGGGCCAACGTCGCGGTGCATTCGCTGGGCAAGCTCAAGACCGCCGTGCAGATGACCGCCATTCCGATGCTGCTGTGGGGCAGGCCGCTCCTGGGCGTCGACTGCCTCCGGGTGGGCACGTGGCTGGTCATCGCGGCCGCGATCCTGACCGTGTGGTCGATGATGTACTACTTGCGCCGCGCTTGGCCCTACCTGCGCGACGGCATGGTGCGCTGAAGGCCGCGCGCGCGGCGGTCCGCCACCTGATTTGACATCCCTTCGCGCGTGGCTATAATTCGCGTCCTGCCTTCACGGCAGTGCGGGAATAGCTCAGTTGGTAGAGCGCAACCTTGCCAAGGTTGAGGTCGCGAGTTCGAGCCTCGTTTCCCGCTCCAGACATGCCGAAAACGGCGCGCTCACCGACAGGTTGCGCGCCGTTTTCACGACTGGGGGGCGTGCTATAGTTCGCCCCCTCGCCGCGCCGGCTCCGGTTGCGGCAACGCCCTTGGCGGGGTGGCAGAGTGGTCATGCAGCGGCCTGCAAAGCCGTGTACGCCGGTTCGATTCCGACCCCCGCCTCCATTCGCCGCCCGGTCCTCCGGCCACGATGAGCGTACCTCCAGCAGGCTCGCCCTCCAAGCCCCGGCCCGCCCCCGCGGCGCCTGACGCGTCCGACCCGGTCGCGCCAGCGGACCGCTGGTCCGACCCGCTACGCCTGCGCACCGCGATCGATTCGGCTGGCCTGGGGCTGTTCGACCTGGACCTGGTGACGGGTGCGCTGGAATGGACCGCGCGTACGCGCGAGTTGCACGGCGTCCCGCCCGACGCGGCCATCGACCGCACGACGCTTTCGCAGCGCGTGCACCCCGAAGATGTCGAGCCCATGCGCGAGCTGATCGCCCAGGCGGCCCGGGAGCCCGGCGGCATCGTCGAAGCGGAGTACCGCACCTTCGACGCCGACGGCAAGCTGCGCTGGGTGGCGGTGCGCGGCCAGATGGCGGGGGTCGAAGGCGAGGGCGAGGCGCGCCGTGGCACGCGGTTCGTCGGCACCGCGCAGGACGTCACCGCCCGGCGCGACATCGAGCGCCAGCTCGACGAGGAACACGCCTGGCTCACCCTGGCGCTCGAGGCGGGCCAGATGGGCATCTGGGAATGGAACTTCCGCACCGGCGAGCGCCGCTGGAACGCGGCGATGTACGCCTTGTACGGCGTGCCGCCGGGTGGAATGACCAGGCAGCGGCCTCCCTACGTGGAAGAGATCCTGGCCGAGGATGCGCCGCGCCTGCAGGAAGAGGTCAAGCGCCTGCGCGCCCGGGGCGGCGCTTCGCAAGTCGAGTTCCGCGTGCGCCGCCGCGACGACGGCCGCGTGCGCTGGATCTCGTCGCGCGGGGTGATCCGGATCGACCCCTCCGACGGCAGCGAACGGATGTTCGGGGTCAGCTACGACATCACCGACCGCAAGGCCAACGAGCAGCGCCTCATCGAGGCCGATCGCCGCAAGGACGAGTTCCTCGCGATGTTGGCGCACGAGCTGCGCAACCCGCTGGCGCCCTTGACCTATGCCCATCGGCTGCTCGCGCGGCTGATGGGCACCGACCCGCAAGCCGCCCACGCGCTGCAGATCGCCGAGCGGCAGGCCGCGCAGCTGCGGCACCTGGTCGACGACCTGCTGGAAGTGGCCCGCATCAACCGCGGGCGGATCGAGCTGCATCCGCAGCCCATGGACGCGCGGCAGGCCGTGCGCGACGCGGCCGAGGCGGTGCTTCCTCTGGTGCAGGAGCGCAGGCAGTCGCTGGCGCAGCACCTGCCGGACGAGCCCGTCGAGTTGGTCGCCGACCCGCTTCGGATCGCGCAAGTGCTCCACAACCTGCTGCACAACGCGTCCAAGTACACGCCGGAGGGCGGGCGCCTGCGCATCGAGCTCGACGCGCGCGCCGCGGAGATCGAGCTGCGGGTGACCGACGATGGCGTCGGCATCGAGGCCGAGCAACTGGGCATCGTCTTCGACCTCTTCACGCAGGTGGGCGCCACGCTCGACCGTTCGCAGGGGGGCCTGGGGATCGGATTGGCGCTGGTCAAGCGGCTCGTCGAGCTGCACGGCGGCTCGGTCGTCGCGGCCAGCGAGGGCCGCGGGCAGGGCGCCACGTTCACGGTTCGGCTGCCGCGACAGAAGCCGCATGGCGACGGCACGGGGACCGGACCGGCCGCGTCGCCGGCGATGGGGCCGACCCTGGCCGCGGGTGGTGGAACGGGCGAAGCGGCCGCGTCGTGAAGGCGCTGGTGATCGGCGCCGGCATCGTCGGGGTCACCACGGCGTGGGCGCTTCGGCGCGAGGGCTTCGAGGTGGACGTGGTGGATCGCGCCGATGGTGTCGCGCGCGAGGCCAGCCTGGGCAACGCGGGCGTGATCGCGCCGGCCTACGTGACGCCGTGGGCCGCGCCTGGCATGCCGGGCAAGATCCTGCGCTACGCGCTGGCCGCGGACTCGCCGGTCATCTTCCGGCCGCGGGCGAGCCTCGCCCAGTGGCGGTGGATCGCGCAGTGGCTGCGCGAATGCCACGCCGGCCGCTTCCGGCTCAACAAGCCGCGCATGCAGCGCCTGGCCGTGCATTCGCGCCAGAGGCTGCATGCGCTGCGCGCGGAGCTCGACATCGACTACCACGCCTCCAGCGGTTATCTCCAACTGCTGCGCAGCGAGCGGGACCGCGCCATGGCCGAGCCTGCCCTGGCTGTGCTCCGCGAGGCCGGCGTGCGCTTCGACCTGCTGGACGCGGCCGGCTGCGAGTCCGTCGAGCCGGCCCTGGCGAGCCGGCGCGCGCCGCTGCTGGGCGGCATCCACTTGGCCGGTGACGAAGCGGGCGACTGCGCGGCGTTCGCACGGAGCCTGGCATCGCACTGCGAAGCGGCCGGGGTGCGTTTCCGGATGGGTTGCAGCGTGCAGGGCTTCGAGCGCGACGGGACGCGGCTGGTGGCGGCACGGGTGGCGCCCGACGGCTTGCCCGGCGAGGGGCGAGCCTGCGGTGACGGCGGCTCGCCCGACGCTGGCGGCTCGATCCGCGCGGACCTCTTCGTCTTGGCGGCAGGCGCCGACAGCGTGCCGCTCGCGGCGTCGCTGGGCATCGCGCTGCCGATCTGGCCGGTGAAGGGCTATTCGATCACCGTCGACCTGGACGGGGCCGACACCGTCCATGCGCCGCGCGCCGCCCTGATGGACGAGGCCTACAAGACGGCCATCACCCGGCTGGGCGCCCGCGTGCGGGTGGCAGGCACGGCGGAGCTCGGTTCGCGTGGCATGCAGCTTCGTCCGGCAGCGATGCGGACGCTTCGGCGCGTGCTTGCCGACTGGTTCCCACGGGTGGCCACGCCCGCTGCCTTGCAGGCCGCGCGGTCCTGGGTCGGGCGCCGACCGATGACCCCGGACGGGCCGGCGATCCTGGGGCGCACGCCGATCGACAACCTGTTGCTCAACGTCGGGCACGGCTCGACGGGGTGGGCCATGTCATGCGGCAGCGCGGACGTGGTGGCTGCGCTGGCCGCGGGCCGGCCTGCACCGATCGATCTGGACGGCCTGACCTTGGATCGCTACGGGCGCCGCTAGAATCGCAGGCGTTCGAAGTCGCCGCGTCCGTGTTCCGGCCGCGCGCGAGTGCCCTGGTGACGAAACCGGTAGACGTAGCGGACTTAAAATCCGCGGCCGCAAGGCGTGCGGGTTCGAGTCCCGCCCGGGGCACCATCCATCAGGCCTGCGCCGCCCTCAGCACCGGCAGCAGCACCGGCCACACGTTGTCCAGCATGATCGGCTGCGCCTGCGCGGTCGGATGGATGCGATCGGCCTGGAACAATTCCTCGCGTTCGGCCACGCCGGCCAAGAGGAAAGGCACCAGCGCGGCGTCGGCTTCGCGTGCGACGTCCGCGAACATCCCCGAGAAGCGTTCCGCGTACGCGCGGCCGTAGTTCGGCGGGATCTGCATCCCCGCGATCAGCACCCGTGCCCCGGCCTCGCGGGACAGCCGCGCCATGCGACGCATGTTCTCGCGCGTGCCATCCAGCGACAGGCCGCGCAGCGCGTCGTTGCCGCCCAGCTCGATCACGACGACGCGCGGCGCGTGCTTGGCCAGCAGCGCCGGCAGGCGCGACAGGCCGCCGGCGGTGGTCTCGCCGCTGATGCTGGCGTTCACCACCTGCCATGCCAGCCGCTGCGTGCGCAGGCGCGTCTCGAGCAGCGACACCCAGCCCGCGCCCCGGCGCAGGCCGTATTCCGCCGACAGGCTGTCACCCAGCACCAGGAGGCGTGGGGTCTCCCGGCCATGGGCGACGCCTGCAGCGGCTACACTCGCGAGCGCCAATCCTGCCTGCAGCACGCGGCGCCGGGCAGCGCGAAAGCCCGTCGAAGAGCCGCCCTGGACGGTCCGCGCGGACGCGCGCGACGCCCACATGGGGGGCGACGCGCCCACTGCCCTCGATCCGCCGAATCCTTCTTCCATCCTGATTTCCAAGCGATCCTTCATGACGGCAATCATTGTCGAGCGACTCACGAAACGCGTCCCGGCTGCGGGCGGCATGCTGCCGATCCTGGAAGACGTGGATTTTCGCATCGAGCCCGGCCAGAGCGTCGCCATCACGGGGGCGTCCGGCTCCGGCAAGTCCACGCTGCTGGGGCTGCTCGCGGGGCTCGACGTGCCCACCAGCGGCAGCGTGACCATGCTCGGCCAACCGATCTTCTCGCTGGACGAGGACGCGCGCGCGAAGTGGCGTGCCACCAGGGTCGGCTTCGTGTTCCAGTCCTTTCAGTTGCTGCCCCACCTGACCGCGCTGGAGAACGCCTCGCTGCCCGCCGAACTGCTGGACGACGCGAAAGGCGTGGCCAATGCGCGCGCGCTGCTGGACCGCGTGGGGCTGTCGCAGCGGTTGTCGCACTACCCGCGGACGCTGTCCGGCGGCGAGCAGCAACGCGTGGCGCTGGCGCGCGCCTTCGCCTTGCGACCGCCCGTGCTGCTGGCGGACGAACCCACCGGCAGCCTGGATGCCGCCACCGGCGAGCGGGTGATCGAGCTGCTCTTCGAGCTGAACCGCGAGGCGGGATCGACCTTGGTGCTGGTCACGCACGACGCCAACCTGGCGGCCCGCTGCGGGCGGACCATCATGCTGCGGGCCGGCCGGCTCGCGTCCTGACCGCGCCGTCGATCCACTGCACGAGCCTCAACCGCCGCCGGGCACGTCGCCCAGGCGTTCGCGGATCCGCTTCGCCAGCGCGCGCTGCCCGGCGTCCAGCTGCGCCAGCGCATCGCCGTCGCCGGCCAGCGCGCGCTCCACGCCCTTGGCGATCCGCTTGCCCAGCTCCACGCCGAACTGGTCGAACGGATTGATGCGCGCGATGGCCGCGGCGACGAAGGTCCTGTGCTCGAAGAGCGCCAGCAGCTCGCCCAGTGTCGCCGCGTCCAGGCCGTCCAAGGTCGTGAGCGTGTGCGCGCGGCCCCCCGGATGGACCCGGTGCACCGCCGCGGCCGCGGCCGCTTCGGGGGACATGCCGTCGGCGACCAAGTCGGCCGTGATCGTGGCCGCGTCCCGCCCGCGCAGCAGGGCGGCGCTCTGCGCGATGCAGTGGGCCAAGAGCAGCGCGTCGCGGCCGCGGGCGTCGCGCGTCCCGGACGGCAGCACCGCCAGCAGCTCCAGCGGCTGCGCCTGCAGCCCCTGGTGCAGCAATTGGAAGAACGAGTGCTGGGCGTCCGTGCCGGGCTCGCCCCAGACCACTGGCGCCGCCGCGAGCTCCGCCGGCTCGCCTTGGCGGGTGACGCCCTTGCCGTTGCTCTCCATCACCAGTTGCTGCAGGTAGGCGGGCAGCCGCGCCAGCCGCGACGCGTAAGGCACCACGCCCAGCGTGGTGGCGCCACGCAGCCGGTTCCAGATGTCCAGCGCACCCAGCAGCATCGGCAGGTTGCGCGGCCATGGCGCGGTGGCGAAATGCGCGTCCATGGCGTGCGCCCCGGCCAGCAGGTCGACGAAGCGGTCATGACCGATGGCGACCGCCACGGGCAGCCCCACGGCCGACCACACCGAGTAGCGCCCGCCGATCGAAGCGTCGAACGGCAGGATCGCCTCGGGCGGATAGCCGTCCGCCGCGGCCAGGTCGGCACGCGCGGTCACCGCGACGCGGTGCGCGGACAAGGCCTCGCCGTCCAGGCCGGCAGCGCGCATCCAGTCGAACACCGACTGTGCGTTGACGGACGTCTCCTGCGTGGTCCACGACTTGGACGCGATGACGACCAGGGTCTGCGCTGGATTCAGGCCGGCGAGGCCGTCACGGGTGGCGTCCGGGTCGACGTTGGCGACGAAGCGCACGGCGAGGTCCGGGTGCGCGAAGCCGGCCAACGCCCGCACCAGGAGCTCTGGTCCCAGCCCGGACCCGCCGATGCCCACATGGACCACGGCGCGGATCGGCTCGCCGGTGGCGCCCAACCGCTTGCCCGCGCGGATCTCTTCGGCGATGGCGCCCATGCGGGCCAACGTGGTGGCGGCTTCCTGGGCGAACGCGGCCGGCGCGGCGGGCAGGGCGCCCGACACGACCGCCTGGGGGCGTGCCCCCGTCAGCGCCGCCGCGCGCAGCTGCACGTGCATCGCCGCTCGGGACTCGGTGGCGTTGACCGGTTCTGCGCGCAACATGGCGTCGCGCGCGCCGGCCACGTCCGCCGCGGCGAGCAGATCGCCCAGCGCGGCCAAGCCGTCTTCGCCGATCGCGTGCCGCGTGCAGTCCACCGTCAGGCGCGAGCCGCGCAGCGTCAGGCGCTCGGCACGCCGCGGATCGTCCACCAGCATGCGCGGGTCGGGCGCGACGTCGGCGAGCGCGCGCACGCGGGAGAGCGCCTCGTGCCACGCATCGATGGCCGGCGCCTGCGGTGAAGTCGAAGTCACGATGATCGATTCCTCTCGTACAGCGCGACGCCCAAGCCGGCGGCGCAGATCACGGCGATGCCCAGCGCGGTCGTCGCGTCGGGCAGTTGTCCGAACACCGCCCAGCCTAGCAAAGCCGCGACCACGATCTGGGCGTAGCTGAACGGCGCGAGCAGTGTCGCCGGCGCTTCTCGGTAGGCCGTGATCTGCAGCCAGTGCCCGAGAAAGCCGGTCAGGCCCGTCGACGCGAGCAACAGCCACTGACCCGTGTCCAGCGGCGGCAGCGGCGGCGCGAAAGGCAGGGCAAGCGTCAGGCCCGCCGTCCCGACCAGACCGCCATAGAAGTTCGAAGTCAGCGGGTCGTCGTGCGCCACCAGCCGGTTGGAGATCTGGTACACCGCGAACGTGGCCGCCGTCGCCATCCCGAGCATCACGGCGGTGGTCGACAGCGCCCCGCCGGGGCGAACGACCAGCAGCATGCCGACGAAGCCCGCGCACACGCCCACCCAGCGATGCAGCCGATGCGGTTCGCCGAGCAGCCACGGCGCCAGCGCCATCACGATGAGCGGCGCGACGAAGTTCATCGCGGTGCCTTCGGCCAGCGGCGCGATGCGCAGCACGGAGAAGAACAGCAGCGTGGTGCACAGCATCGCCACGCCGCGCGCCAACTGCAGCGCCAGCGAGCGCGTCGCGAAGAGTCGCTTGCCACGGCGCGGCAGCACCAGCGTGGACATCAGCACCACGTGCAGGCCGTAGCGAACCCATGACAACCAGAGCACCGGCACGCCCACCGCGACCAGCAGCTTTCCCGTCGCGTCGAGCGAGGACAGCGTGGCGAGCCCCGCCAGATGCAACCCGATGCCGAGCGCGGCGCGCGTGGGCCGCGGGCTCAGGCTCGGCGTGGACACGCGGCCACCAGGCGGTTCAGCAGCCACCGCGCGTGCGGCGCCAGTTCGCCGGCCACCACGCCCAAGTCGCCGCCCGCCTGCGCTGCCGCCGCGTCGCCGGCCGCCCCATGCAGCCACGTCGACACCAGGGCCGCACCCGCCGCGTCGTCGAGTTGCGCGAGCAGTGCCGCAGCCAAGCCCGTCAGCACGTCGCCCGTGCCGCCCGTGGCGAGCGCCGGTCCGCCGGTGCGGTTGATCCAGAAGCGCCCGTCGGGCAGCGCGACGACCGAACCCGCACCCTTCAGGACGACCGTGGCGCGAAGCGAAGCCGAAAGTGCGCAGGCCGCACCCAGGCGGTCGCGCTGCACGTTGGCCGCATCCGTGCCGAGCAGGCGCGCCGCTTCCAGCGGGTGCGGCGTGATGAGGGTGGCGGCCGTGCGCGCTGCAGCTGCGCTGCGCAGGGTCGGGTCGTCCGCCACCAGGTTGAGCGCATCGGCGTCCAGCACCAGGGGCACGGGCAACGCGAGGGCGGCCGACAGGGCCTGTCGGGCGTCGTCGCCGCGGCCCAGCCCGGGCCCGACGGCCAGGACGGTCGGCGCCTGCGCGAGCGCGCTGGCCGCGTCCGTCAGCATGGCCTCGGGATGCATGGCGTCGACCGCCATGGGCGCGCCACCCACGAAGCCCGCGCGCACCCGGCCCGCGCCGGCCAGCAACGCCGCTCGTGCGGCCAGGACCAGGGCGCCGGCCATGCCGGGTGCGCCCCCCACGAGGGCGACCGTCCCGAAGCGTCCCTTGTGCGAGTCCCTCGCGCGCTTCAGCCGCCTGGCCCACGGCGCGAGCGTCTGCGCCCCGACCAGCCAGCCGCCGGGCGGAGCCGCCGCCGCATGCGCGTCGACGTCCAGGGGCTCGACGGTGACGCGCCCGGCGTGGTCCGGGCCTTGCGCGGTGTGGAGGCCGGGCTTGTCGCAGAGGAAGGTGACGGTTTCGTGGGCCGCGAAGCAGGTGCCGGGAACGTCGCCCTGCGGCAGCACCGCGCCGGTGTCGGCCGACAGCCCCGAAGGGATGTCCAGCGCGATGCGGAGCGCGTCGGATTGGTTCGCGCGCCGCAGCCAATGGACGTACGGCTCCGCGACGGCGCGCGTCAGCCCGATGCCGAACAACGCATCGACGATGATGTCGGGCGCTGCGCCGGCAGCCGGTCGGATCGCGCGTTCGGCGTCCCCGGTGCGCACGATGCCCGCTGGCAGGTCGCGCCAAGCGCGCCCCGCGTCGGAATCGTCTTCCGGCGGCTGGTGCGCGAGCGCGACCGTGACGTCGAAGCCCGTGGCCGCCAAGGCCGCCGCGCAGACGGCGCCGTCGCCGCCATTGTTCCCCGGGCCCGCCAGCACCAGCACGCGGCGCCGGCTGCCGGCGGCGCGCCGCACCAGGCCGGCCGCGGCGTGTCCGGCGCGATGCATCAGCGCCCCGGGGGGCGTCGCGGCAAGCGCCGCGTGCTCGATGCGGCGCAGCGCGTCGACGCGGTACAACGCCCGCTCGGTGTCCGCGAGCCAGGCCGTCCCGCCTTCGGCAGGCCCGGCCACGCTCAGCCGGCCTTGCGAACTTGCGCCGGCAGCCAGGTCACGATCTGCGGGAACCAGTAGATGAGCAGCACGGCCACCACCATCAGGAAGAACATCGGTGCGGCGGCTCGCGCGATCCACGGCAGCTGCCGCCCGGTCATGCCTTGCAGCACGAACAGGTTGAAGCCGACGGGTGGCGTGATCTGCGCCATCTCGACCACGAACACGACGAAGATGCCGAACCAGATGGGATCGAGACCGGCCTTCTGGACGGTGGGCATCAGCACGCCCATCGTCAGCACGACCATCGAGATGCCGTCCAAGAAGCAGCCCAGCACGATGAAGAACACCGCCAACGCGACGATCAGCGCGAACTGCGAGAGCCCCAGCCCCCCGATCCATTCGGCCAAGTGGCGCGGCAAGCCGATGTAGCCCATCGACAGCGTCAGGAAGGCCGCGCCGGCCAGGATCAACGCGATCATGCAGTAAAGGCGCGTGGCGCCCATCAGCGATTCGGCGAAGGTCTTCCAGTCCAGCGACCCTTGCAGCGCGGACAGCACCAACGATCCCACGACCCCGACGGCAGCCGCTTCGGTGGCGGTGGCGATGCCGGCGTAGATCGAGCCCAACACCGCCCCGATCAGCAGCACGACCGGGATCAGGCTGCCGGAGGCGCGCAGCCGTTGCGCGAACGTGGTCGGCGCGTCGGGCGGCGGCACCAGCGAGGGGTTCAGCAGCGCCCACACGATGATGTAGCCGGAAAACAGCGCCGCCAGCAGCAGGCCGGGCAGCACGCCCGCGATGAAGAGCTGCGCGATCGACACCTCGGCCGCCACCCCGTACACGATCATGATGATCGACGGCGGGATCAGCAGCCCGAGCGTCCCGGCGCCGGCCAGCGTGCCGATGGTCATGCGTTCCGGGTAGCCGCGCCGCGCAAGCTCTGGCAACGTCATCTTCCCGATGGTGGCGCAGGTGGCGGCCGACGAGCCCGACACCGCCGCGAAGATCGCGCAACCGATCACGTTGACATGCAGCAGCCGCCCCGGCAGCCGGTTCATCCACGGCGCGAGCCCACGGAACATGTCGGTGGACAGGCGCGTGCGGAAGAGGATCTCGCCCATCCAAACAAACAGTGGCAGCGCCGTCAGCGTCCAGCTGGAGGACGACCCCCAGACCGTCACCGCCATGGCGTCGCCTGCCGGCCGCGACGAGAAGAGCTCCATCCCGATCCAGGCGACGCCCATCAGCGCCAGGCCGATCCAAACGCCCGAGCCGAGCAGCAGCAGAAGCGCCACCACCAGCAACAACATGATTCCGACGTCACCCATGCGGGAAGCGCTCCGTGGTCATTCGTTGCGCACCGCTTCGGCGGGCTGGGCATGCGAGCGGACCCCGCGCAGCTCCAGCAGCAGCTCGTCGACGAACGCGATGGTCAGGATGATCGAGCCGGCCGCCATCGCGAGCTGCGGGATCCAGAGCGGCGTGGCGTCGTTGCCGGTGGAGATGTCGTTGAAGGCGTGCGACTGCCAGGCCAGGCGCACCGCGTAGAAGGCGAACAACCCGGCGAGCGTGGCGCCCGCGACCAGCGCCCAACGTTCCAGCGCACGGCGCGCGCCGCCACGGGCCGCGTTGATCAGCAAGGTGACGCGGATGTGCTCGTTGCGCTTGAGGGTGTGCGCGAGCGCCAGGAAGCCCGCACCGGCCATCAGGTAACCGGCGTAGGCGTCGGTGCCCGGCAAGTGCACGTGCAACTGGCGCGCCACGATGGACGCGACCACCATCAGCAGCAGCCCGACCAACTGGACGGCGGCCAGTGCGGCCGCGCCGTCGTAGAGAGCATCCAGCGCGCGGCGCAGGCTCACGCGCCGGCCTTACTTGCGGTAGGCGTCGACGAGCGACTTGCCGTCGGCCCCGGCCTTCTTCAACCAGTCCTGGAGCATGGTGTCGCCCACCTTCTGCATGTCGGCCTTCAGTTGCGCCGGCGGGTCGATGATCTGCATGCCGTTCTTGCGCAACTCGGACAGGAAGAACTGCGTTTTTTCCTGCGAGACCTTCCAGCCCCGCGCTTCCGCATCGGCCGCGGCCTTGATCAGCGCGTCCTGCGTGGGCTTGTCGAGCGCGTCGAAGGCGCGCCGGTTGACGATCACCGCGTTCTTGGGCAGCCAAGCCTGGGTGTCGTAGAAGCGCTTGAGATGCTCGAAGGTCTTGGTGTCGAAGCCGGTGGCGCCAGAGGACATGTACGAGTCGATCACGCCCGTGGCCATCGCCTGGGTGAGCTCGGCGGCCTGCACCGTGACCGGCTGCGCGCCCACGAGCTCCGCGATGCGCGCGGTGGCCGGGCTGTACGCACGCCATTTCAGGCCTTTCATGTCGGCGGCGCTGGAGAGCGTGCGGTTGGTGAAGATGCCCTGCGGCGGCCAGGCCACCGAGTACAGCAGCATCATCCCCTGGCTGGCCAGCTTCTTTTCCAGCAGCGGCTTCTGCGCGCGATAGAGCCTCATCGCCTCGTCGTAGCCCGTGGCGAGGAAGGGGATGCCGTCGGCCTCGAAAAGCGGATCTTCGTTGGCGAAGTTGACCAGCAGGATCTCGCCGATCTGTGCCTGGCCGCCCTGGACGGCACGCTTGATCTCGGGCGCCTTGAACAGCGACGCGTTGGCGTGCACCGTGATCTTCAGCTTGCCCGCGGTGGCGCGGTCGACGTCCGCCGCGAACTGCACGAGGTTCTCGGTGTGCAGGTTGGTGGCGGGATACGCGGCCGGGAGGTCCCAGCGCGCCTGCGCCGACACCTGCGGGGAAACGACCGCGGCCGCCGCGGCGACGAGAGTGGCGATGGAAAGCCTGCGCATGCGGTCCATGGGGAGCGTCTCCTCCTGAGTGTGGGCCGGGACACTTTCCGTGAACCTCTTGAACTTGTCAACATTTCGTAGATAAATCGTAATCGGCGCGTTAGGATTGGCGCATGGTTCAGCGATCTCGCGAAGGGAAGGCGGGGCGGGCGGGCCCGGGCCGCGCCGCGACCGGCGCTCCGCAGCCGGCGCGCGCGAGCGACGCGTCGACGGTCGACGAGGCGCCGCTGCAAGGGCCCGCGTCCGACGCGCCGATCGTGTCGGCCGGCCCGATCGTGTCCTCGGCCCACCTCGTCTCGGCGCGCAGCGTGCAGCTGTCCGAGTTCGAGTTCGGCATGATCATCGCCAACAACGCCTTCACGCGATGGGCGGTCCGCTGCATGGCGGCCGCGGGGCTGCCCGATCTCACCTCCACCGACGTGATGGTGCTGCACCACGTGGCGCACCGGGGCCGCGCCAAGAAGCTCGCCGACATCTGCTTCGTGCTGAACTACGAGGACATCCATGTCGTGAGCTATTCGCTTCGCAAGCTCACCGGCCTGGGGGTGGTGCGCGGCGCGCGGGTGGGCAAGGAAGTGGTGTACGAGACCACGGCAGCCGGGGCGCAGGCGGTCGCCCGTTACCGCGGGATCCGCGACCGGTGCCTGGTCGCGGCGCTGTCCGGCGACGACCGCGAGAACGCCGACATCGGCGAACTGGCGCGCGTGCTTCGCGCGTTGTCCGGCCTTTACGACCAGGCGGCCCGCGCCGCCTCGTCGCTCTAGCAACCGAGCGAGCAGACATGGATCCCACTGTCCCACCCGCCGCCAGCGACGCGCCTCGGCAGGGCGACCACGCGCGCTGGGAGTTCTACGTCGACCGTGGCGGCACCTTCACCGACCTGGTGGCCCGCAGGCCCGACGGGCGATTGGTCACGGCCAAGCTGCTGTCCGACAACCCGGGCCAGTACGAGGACGCCGCGGTCGAAGGCATCCGCCGGCTGCTGGGGCTGTCGCCGGGCGAGCCCGTCACGCCGCAACGGGTGGCGTGCGTGAAGATGGGTACCACGGTCGCGACCAATGCGTTGCTGGAGCGCAAGGGCGAGCCGCTGGCGCTCGCCATCACGCGCGGCTTCCGCGACGCGTTGCGGATCGCCTACCAGAACCGCCCCAGGCTGTTCGACCGGCGCATCCTGCTGCCCGAGCTGCTCTACCGCGACGTCATCGAGATCGACGAGCGCGTGGACGCCGAGGGCAGCGTGGTGGCTCCGCTGGACGAGGCCGCCGCGCGCGACGGTCTGCAGCGCGCGCATGCGACCGGATTGCGCGCCGTGGCCATCGTGCTGATGCACGGCTACAAGGCGCCCGAGCACGAACGCCGCCTGGCGAGCATCGCCCGCGAGATCGGCTTCACGCAGGTCTCCGTGTCGCACGAGGTCAGCCCGATGATCAAGCTGATCGGCCGGGGCGACACCACCGTGGTCGACGCGTACCTGTCGCCCATCCTGCGCCGCTACGTGCAGCGCGTCGCCGGCGCCATGCCGGGGGTGCGCCTGTCCTTCATGCAGAGCAACGGCGGCCTGACCGACGCGCACGCGTTCCAGGGCAAGGATTCGATCCTGTCGGGGCCGGCGGGCGGCATCGTCGGCATGGCCCGCATCTCGCGACAGGCCGGTTGCGACCGCGTGATCGGATTCGACATGGGCGGCACTTCCACCGACGTGTCGCACTACGCGGGCGAGCTGGAGCGCGCCTTCGAGACGCAGGTGGCCGGCGTGCGGCTGCGTGCACCCATGATGAGCATCCACACGGTCGCCGCGGGCGGCGGCTCGATCCTGCATTTCGACGGCGCCCGCCTGCGGGTCGGGCCGGATTCCGCGGGCGCGGATCCGGGGCCGGCTTGTTACCGGCGCGGCGGCCCGCTGACCGTGACGGACGCCAACGTCATGCTCGGCAAGCTGCAGCCGTCGCGCTTCCCCTCGGTGTTCGGGCCCGGCGGCGACGAGCCGCTGGATGCCGGGGTCGTGCGCGAGCGCTTCGAGGCGCTGGCGCGGCGCGTGGCCGAATCCAGCGGCCGCGCCATGCGGCCGGAGGCGCTCGCCCAGGGCTTCCTGGACATCGCCGTGGCCAACATGGCCAACGCGATCAAGAAGATCTCCGTGCAGCGCGGCTACGACGTCACCGAGTACACGCTGGTGACCTTCGGCGGGGCCGGCGGCCAGCACGCGTGCGCGGTCGCCGACGCCCTGGGCATGCGCGCGGTGCTGGCGCACCCGCTGGCGGGCGTGCTGTCCGCCTACGGGATGGGCCTGGCCGAGCAGGCGGCGCTACGCGAGCGGTCGATCGAGCAGCCGCTCGCGACGGCCCTGGACCAGGCACGTGGCGTCCTGACCGAGCTGGGCGGGCAGGCGCGCGCCGAGCTGTCGCGGCAGGGCGAAGCCGAGGCCTCGATCGAGGTGATCGAGCGCATGCACTTGCGCTACGAGGGCACCGACACGGCGCTCATCGTGCCGGCGGGCACCGCGGACCACATGCAGGCCGCGTTCGAGCTCGGCTACCGCCAGCGCTTCGCCTTCCTGCTTCCCGGTCGACGCCTGGTGATCGAGGCGGTGTCGGTCGAGGCGGTCGCACGCCGGCCCGAAGGCGCCGACGCGTTCGCCGAAGACACGCCGCGCGCGGAAGCGCTGTCGCCGCAGGCGACCGTCCACATGCACGCGGACGGCGAATGGCGCGACGCCCCGCTGGTGGACCGCGCGGCGATGCGCCCGGGCGACGTGATCGACGGCCCGGCCATCGTGGTCGAGCCCAGCGCCACGACGATCATCGACCCCGGCTGGCGCGCGCGGATGACGCCTCGCGGCGACTTGATGCTGACCCGCGTGGCCGTACGGCCGCAACGTCGTGCCATCGGCACCGAGGCCGATCCCGTGATGCTCGAGGTCTTCAACAACCTCTTCATGTCGGTGGCCGAGCAGATGGGCTACCGCCTGCAGAACACGGCGCATTCGGTGAACATCAAGGAGCGCCTGGATTTCTCCTGCGCCGTCTTCGACGCGGCAGGCAACCTGATCGCCAACGCGCCGCACATGCCGGTGCACCTGGGCTCGATGGGCGCGTCGGTGCAGGCGGTCATCCGCGACAACGCGGGCGCGGTCCGCCCCGGCGACGTGTTCGTGCTGAACGACCCGTACCGCGGCGGCACGCACCTGCCCGACGTGACCGTCATCACGCCGGTGTTCGGCGAAGCCCAGGCGTCGCGCGGCGGCGCGTCTGCCGATCCCCCCATCCTGTTCTGGGTCGGATCGCGCGGCCACCACGCCGACATCGGCGGCCTGACGCCGGGCTCGATGCCGCCGGATTCCGGCACCATCGACGACGAAGGCGTGCTGCTCACCAACGTGCGGCTGGTCCAGGCGGGGCGACTGCGCGAGGCCGAGATGCGCGCGTTGCTCGCCGGCGCCAAGCACCCGGCGCGCAACCCGGACCAGAACCTCGCCGACCTGGCCGCGCAGATCGCGGCCAACGAGAAAGGGCGCGAGGAACTGTCCCGGATGTGCGAGCACTTCGGGCTGGACGTGGTGCAGGCCTACATGCGGCACGTGCAGGCCAATGCAGAGGAATCGGTGCGGCGGGTCGTCTCCGCGTTGTCCGATGGCGAGCACGAATTGCCGTTGGACAACGGCGCGCGCATCCGCGTGGCGATCCGCGTGGACCGCGCGGCCCGCAGCGCCGTGGTCGACTTCACCGGCACCTCGCCGCAGCAGCCCAACAACTTCAACGCGCCGCTGGCAGTCACGACGGCCGCGGTGCTCTTCGTCTTCAGGACCTTGGTCGACGACGAGATCCCGATGAACGCCGGGTGCCTCGCCCCCATCGAGATCATCGTGCCCGAGGGCTGCATGTTGAATCCGCGGCCGCCCGCGGCCGTGGTCGCGGGCAACGTGGAGACCTCCATGTGCGTGACCAACGCCTTGTACGGCGCGCTGGGCGTCATGGGCGCGTCGCAATGCACGATGAACAACTTCACTTTCGGCAACGCACGGCACCAGTACTACGAGACCATCTCGGGCGGGTCGGGGGCGGGCGGCGCGTTCGATGCGCAAGGCCGGCTCGTGGGCGGCTTCGATGGCACCCCCGTCGTGCAGACGCACATGACGAACTCGCGCCTCACGGACCCCGAGGTGCTGGAACTGCGCTACCCGGTGCGGCTGGAGAGCTACGCGATCCGCCAAGGGTCCGGCGGCGCGGGGCGCTGGCGGGGCGGCGACGGCGGCGTGCGCCGCGTGCGCTTCCTTGAGCCGATGACCGCCTCGATCCTGGCCAACGGCCGCACGCTCGGCGCATTCGGCGCACAGGGAGGCGGCCGTGGCGCGGTGGGGCACAACTACGTGGCGCGTGCCGACGGCAGCCTCCTGCCGCTGTCCCACGCCGACCGCGCCGAGCTGCAAGCCGGCGACGTGTTCGTGATCGAGACGCCGGGCGGCGGCGGCTTCGGGCGGCCGTGATCGGCGGGGGGCGGCGGCCCCGATCGACCCCGGTTCGTATAATCCGGGGTTCCCTTCCGTCCAACGCCGCCCCATGTCCGCGTACCTGACCGTCCCCGGTGGCGCCGCCGTTTCCGCTTTCCGCCTCGCCCGTCTGCTGGAGCGCACCCGCGCAGCGGACAACCGGATCGACAGGCTGTCGGCGCGCTTCGTGCACTGGGTGTGGTGCGAGCGCCAACCGGACGCCGACGAGGCCGCGCGCATCTCGGGCTTGCTGCGCGACGCCGCGTCGCCCGACGCCGGCATGTCCGGAACCGCGTCGAGCGCGACAGCGGCATCGACGACGGACGACGGCCAGCCGGTCTGGATGGTTCCGCGCCTGGGCACGGTTTCGCCCTGGGCCAGCAAGGCCACGGACATCGCGCATTCCTGCGGGCTGTCGGTGGTGCGACGCATCGAGCGCGGCATCGAGTGGCGCATCGCGCCCAAGCGCGGGCTGCTCTTCGCGGCCAAGCCCTTCGAGCCGCAGGCCCTGCAGCGTCTGGCCGATCCGCTGCACGACCGCATGACCGAGAGCGTCCTGCTGCAGCCGCCCGATCCGGCCGCGCTGTTCGCTTCGCAGCCGGGGCGCCCCATGCAGCGGGTGCCGGTCCAGGCGCGCGGACGTGCCGCACTGGAGCAGGCCAACATCGAGCTGGGCCTGGCGCTGTCGCCCGACGAGATCGACTACCTGCTGGAGGCCTTCGCCGCCGCCGGCCGCGACCCGACCGACGTCGAGCTGATGATGTTCGCGCAGGCCAACTCGGAACATTGCCGGCACAAGATCTTCAATGCGGCCTTCACCGTGGACGGCGCCGCACAGCCGCTGTCGCTGTTCGGCATGATCCGCAACACGCATGCGCGGGCGCCGGGCGGCACGGTGGTGGCGTACTCCGACAACTCGGCGGTGCTGGAGGGCGGGCCCGCGCAGCGCTTCGTGCCGCGCCAAGGCGGCGAGGATCGCGGCGATCGCGGCCACAACGGCTTGTACTCGGGCACGCGAGAGACCATCCACCATCTCTTGAAGGTCGAGACCCACAACCACCCCACCGCCATCTCCCCCTTCGCGGGGGCGGCCACCGGGGCCGGCGGCGAGATCCGGGACGAAGGCGCCACCGGACGCGGCTCGCGTCCGCGTTACGGCATGACCGGGTTCACCACGTCGAACCTTCGGATCCCGGGCTTCGAGCAGGCGTGGGAGCTGCCGCCCTATGGCGCGCCCGCGCGCATCGCCTCGCCGCTGTCGATCATGATCGACGGGCCTCTGGGCGGGGCGGCGTTCAACAACGAGTTCGGTCGGCCGGTGCTGGCCGGGTATTTCCGCACCTACGAGCAGACGGTGGAAGGCGTGCGCCGCGGCTACCACAAGCCGATCATGATCGCGGGTGGCGTCGGCGACATCCGCGCCGACCTGGTCGAAAAGGAGGGCTTGCCCGCCGGGAGCCTGCTGATCCAGCTGGGCGGGCCGGGCATGCGCATCGGCCTGGGAGGCGGCGCGGCGTCCAGCATGGCGACGGGGCAGAACGCCGCCGACCTGGACTTCGATTCGGTGCAGCGCGGCAACCCCGAGATGGAGCGCCGCGCGCAGGAGGTGCTGGACCGCTGCTGGCAGCTCGGTGCCGCCAACCCGATCTTGTCCATCCACGACGTCGGTGCGGGCGGCCTGTCCAACGCGCTGCCCGAGATCGTCCATGGCGCGGGCAAGGGCGCCACGCTCACGCTGTCTCGCATCCCGGTGGAGGAGTCCGGCCTGTCGCCCGCCGAGATCTGGTGCAACGAGTCCCAGGAGCGCTACGTCCTCGCCATCGCGCCCGACGCGCTCGCCACCTTCGACCACTTCTGCCAGCGCGAGCGCTGCCCCTACGCGGTGCTGGGCGAAGTCACCGACGAACAGCGCCTGTTGCTGAAAGGATCGGGCGAGCAGGACCCGGTGGACATGCCGCTGGAAGTGCTGCTGGGCAAGCCGCCGCGCATGGAGCGCGACGCGCGCCGCCGCCGCCGCGCGCTCGAGGCGGTGGACGTCGCCACCTTGCAGCTCAAGGAGGCGGCGATGGCCGTGCTGCGCTTGCCGGCAGTGGCGAGCAAGTCCTTCCTGATCACCATCGGGGACCGCACCGTGCAGGGCTTGACCGCGCGCGACCAGATGGTGGGGCCGTGGCAGGTGCCGGTGGCCGACTGTGCGGTGGGCCTGTCCGACTACGAAGGCGTGGCCGGCGGCGCCCTGGCAGTGGGCGAGCGCACGCCGCTGGCGGTGGTGGACGCGGCCGCGTCCGCCCGCATGGCGGTGGGCGAAGCCATCACCAACATCGCCGCCGCGCCGATCGAGTCGGTGTCGCGCGTCAAGCTGTCGGCCAACTGGATGGCCGCCTGCGGCGATGCGGCCGAGGACGCCGATCTCTTCGACGCCGTGCGCGCGGTGGGCATGGAGCTGTGCCCGGCGCTGGGCGTGTCGATCCCGGTCGGCAAGGACAGCCTGTCCATGCGCACCGTCTGGTCCGACCCGGAAAGCGGCGAGGACAAGCGCGTGGTGTCGCCGGTGTCGCTGATCGTGACGGCCTTCGCGCCCGTGGCCGACGTGCGGCGCACGTCGACGCCGCAGTTGCAGGTGCAGCGCGACGGCGCGCGGCTGGACACCACGCTGATCCTCATCGACCTGGGGCAGGGCCGCAACCGCTTGGGCGCATCGGCCTTGGCGCAAGTCACGCAGCAGGTCGGCGACACGGTGCCCGACCTGGACGACCCCGCGCTGCTGGTGCGCTTCGTCGACGCGGTGCAGGCGCTTTCGCGCGACGGACTGCTGCTGGCCTATCACGACCGGTCCGACGGGGGGCTGTTCGCCACCGTCTGCGAGATGGCCTTCGCGGGGCGCTGCGGCGTGTCGATCAACCTGGACCTGCTCACGATCGATCCGCACGCGGCCGATTGGGGTGATTTCAAGATCCGCCCCGAGCAGGTCAGCGTGCAGCGCAACGAGCTCACGATGAAGGCGCTGTTCTCGGAGGAGCTTGGCGCCGTGCTGCAGGTGGAAAGCGCGCGGCGCGACGAGGTGCTGGGGCGCCTGCGCGCGGCGGGCCTTGGGTTGGTCGCGCACGTGATCGGCAAGCCCAACGACCGCGACGTGATCGAGTTCTGGCGCGATGCCAAGGCGATCTGGGGCGAGCCGCGCGCGCTGCTGCAGGCGGTCTGGGCGGAGACGTCGCACCGCATCGCCGCGCTGCGCGACCACCCGGATTGCGCGCGCGAGGAATGGGAGTCGCTTTCGCGCACCGACGACCGCGGGCTGCATTCGGCCTTGACCTTCGACCCGTCCGAGGACATCGCGGCGCCCTTCGTCGGGCGTGGCGCACGCCCCCGGCTGGCCGTGCTGCGCGAGCAGGGCGTCAACAGCCATGTCGAGATGGCCGCTGCGTTCACGCGCGCGGGCTTCGACTGCTTCGACGTCCACATGACCGACCTGGCGACCGGGCGGCACGACCTGTCCCGCTTCGTGGGCCTGGTGGCCTGCGGCGGCTTTTCCTACGGCGACGTGCTGGGCGCGGGCACGGGATGGGCGCGGGCCATCCTGTACAACCCGCGGCTCGCGGAGATGTTCGCCGCGTTCTTCGCCCGGCCGGACACGTTCAGCCTGGGCGTGTGCAACGGCTGCCAGATGATGTCGCAGCTCAAGTCGATCATCCCGGGCGCCGAGCACTGGCCCCGGTTCCTGCGCAATCGATCCGAGCAGTACGAAGCGCGCTTCTCGCTGGTCGAAGTGCTCGACAGCCCTTCGGTGCTGTTGGCCGGCATGGCCGGCAGCCGCATGCCCATCGTGGTGGCGCACGGCGAAGGCCGCGCGGCCTTCGACGGCGATGCGCAGCGCGCCGCCGTGGACAGCGCCATGCTGACCGCCATCCGCTTCGCCGACCCGGCCGGCGGTCCGGCGCGCGCGTACCCGTACGACCCCAACGGCTCCCCCGGGGCGGCCGCCGCATACACCACGCACGATGGGCGGGCCACGATCATGATGCCGCATCCGGAGCGCGCCTTCCGCGCGGTGCAGTGCTCCTGGCGCGACCCGGCGTGGGGCGAGGACGCCCCCTGGATGCGCATCTTCCGCAACGCGAGGGCTTGGCTGGGCTGAGGCGGGCCTGCCCCTTGCGTGCGCCGAGCCCGGGAGGTCGGCCGGCGTGCCCCGTTCGATGGCGCATGCGGGCGCCGTCCAGGGCGACATGCGTGGCAAGGGCGGGGTGAGGATGGACATCGCGATCGATCAGGTTCCCTTCTGGCTGTCCCTGTCCAGCCTGGCCGTCTGGGCATGGGTCTTCCGGCGCGCTTGGCGTGGCGCGGGCGCCGAGCACGCCAACGGCCGGCGCGCAGCGCCTTCACCGCACCTGCTGGGCGCATTGGCTGCCGCGGTCGCGCTGCTTTGGGCCTTCAAGGTCACCCCGATGCCCGGCTTCTCGGTGCACCTGTTGGGCGCCGCGGCCGCGACGCTGATGCTTGGCCCGTCGCTGGCGTTGATCGCCGTGTCCGCGGGCGCGGTGGGCGCGGCGTTCCTGGGCGCGGTGCCGGTGGCCGCCCTTCCGCTGGCCGCGCTGGTGCAAGGCGTGCTCCCGGTGCTGGTGGCGCGCTGGTGGCTGGCCGGCACCGAGCGCCTACTGGGCGCCCACCCGTTCGTGTACCTCCTGGGCGTGGCCTTCTTCGGCACGTCGGTCGCCGTGCTCGCAGAAGGGCTTGTCGGGCTCAGCTTGTCGGCGGCGCTCGGTGCGCGCGCGCCGGACATCGCGTGGGTGGCGCTGCTTCCGCTGGCGTATGCGGAAGCCTTCATCACCGGCGCGCTCACCACCGTCTTCGTGGTGTACCGGCCTCAGTGGGTCGCGACCTTCGACGACGCGCGCTACCTGCGCAGGTCCTGACCCGCGCACGCGTCGTTCACGGGGCCACGACCTTCACGCGGCCGGCGCATTCCTTGGCTCGACGGCGCGCGGTGTCCACGTCGTCCGCGCGCGCCAGCGCCACCCCCATGCGCCTGCGCGCGAATGCTTCGGGCTTGCCGAAGAGACGAAGGTCGGTGCCGGGCACGGACAGCGCATCGGCCACGCCTTCGAAGGCCACGCCGCGGGCTTCGGTGCCGCCATAGATGACCGCGCTGGCCCCCGGCGCGCGCATGGTGGTGTCCACCGGCAGCCCCACGATGGCCCGCGCATGCAGCTCGAACTCGTTCTGCCACTGCGTGGCCATGGTCACCATGCCGGTGTCGTGCGGCCGCGGACTGACCTCCGAGAACCACACCCGGCCGCCCTTGACGAACAGCTCCACACCGAACAGCCCGAAGCCGCCCAGCGCCTCCACCACGCGACTCGCCACCGTCCGGCCCGCCGCCAATGCGGTCTCGTCCATCCGTTGCGGCTGCCAGCTCTCGACATAGTCACCCGCCACCTGGACGTGGCCGATGGGCTCGCAGAATTGCACCTGGGCCGAGCCGTCCGCGCCACGGGCCCGCACCGTGAGCAGCGTCACCTCGTAGTCGAAGTCGATGAAGCCTTCGACGATCACGCGGCCGGCATCCACCCGCCCGGCCGCCGCCGCATGATGCCAGGCAGCGGCGACCTCGTCCGGGCCGTCGACCTTGCTCTGCCCCTTGCCCGACGACGACATGACGGGCTTGACGACGCACGGGAAGCCGATGCCGTCGTCGATGGCCGCGCGCAAGGCGTCGAGGCTGTCCGCGAAGCGGTAGGGCGAGGTGGGCAGGCCGAGCTCTTCGGCCGCCAGGCGCCGGATGCCCTCGCGGTTCATCGTCAGCCAGGCCGCGCGCGCCGTGGGCACGACCACCGCGAGACCCTCGCGCTCGAGCTCCATCAGCGTGGACGTGGCGATCGCCTCGATCTCCGGCACGACCAGATGCGGACGCTCGCGCTCGACCAGCGCACGAAGCGCCGCGCCGTCGGTCATCGCGAGCACGTGCGCGCGGTGCGCCACCTGCATGGCGGGCGCGTCGGCATACCGGTCGACGGCGATCGTCTCCACGCCCAGGCGCTGCAAGGCGATGACGACCTCCTTGCCGAGTTCTCCTGCACCGAGCAGCATCACCCGCACCGCGGTGGGCGACAGCGGCGTGCCGAGTGCATCTGCCGGCGACGCGGCGGCTGGAGACCGGGCCGGGTTCGCGGCGGAGCGTTGGGTCGGGTTGTTGGACATGGGTGGCGTCACGTGGGCGGCGCTCAGGCCGACGGAATGAAGGTCTCGTCGTCCTGATGTCCCCGCTCGAACATCAGGAAGTCGTAGTAGCCGCACTTGTTGCCGTTGGGATACTCGCGGCACACGGCGGGCCGCGCCGCGTAGATGGTGCAGCGCCGCTCGGTGCGGTCGAAGAAGCGGCAAATGGACTTGTACACGTCGTCCGACTGGTGCCGCAGGATCCGCTCGCCCGGCGCCCACAGCCGCGTGAAGCGCCGCTCCGCCTGCTCGGGGGTGAGCCCGAAGTGGCGCGCCAGGCGCGCGACATCGCGCGGCTTGACTTCGATGCGGTCGTAGCTGCAGCAATAGCCGGGGCACTTTGAGCAGTCGTAGCGCACCTTGACCGGCACGGCCTTGGGCGGGGCCGCCGTGCGCGCGACGATCCGCACCGGCGCGACCTGCACGTCCACCTGCGCGGCGACGGCCTGTGCGGAGTCCTTCCGCGTGGCGCGTCGCGGCGCACCGACCGGAGGCCCCGCGACCACGGGCAGGCTTTCCGCGGCCGCTGTCACGGGCATGGGCGAGGGCAGCGAGGGCTTGGGCATGGAGCTGAAGCGCAGTGGTGATCGTGGGCGCGCGAGCCGGGCGGCATGCCCGCGCGAGCCCGAGATGATCGCACGCTTTGAGCACTGCACCGCACGAAGGCTGTAACCTTCGGGCCCGGTCCGCGGCGTCGCGCGGTCGATCCACTCCTCTCGACGTGCATCACGATGAAAGTCTGCATCCTCGGCGCCGGCGCGGTCGGCGCGCTCATCGGCGCCCGCATGGCCCGCGCCGGGCATGACGTGTCCGTCATCGCGCGCGGGGCCACGCTCGATTCCATCCGTCGGCACGGCTTGCGGGTGCTGGAGCGCGACCCGCGGCAGGCCGCCGGCGCGCCGCAGCCGGAGGCGGGTTGGTCCGCGCGGGTGCAGGCGGACGAAGACGCGCACGCGCTCGGGCCGCAGGATCTCGTGGTCGTGGCGGTCAAGGCGCCGGCCCTGCAGGCGGCCAGCCGTCACATGGCGCCGCTGCTGGGCCCCGCCACTGCGGTGCTTCCGGCGATGAACGGCGTGCCCTGGTGGTTCTTCGACGTGCCAGGCGTTCCGTTTTCCGGTCTGCGGCTGGACTCGGTGGACCCGGGCGGCGCCATCGCCGCGGCCATCCCGGGCGACCGCGTGCTCGGCGGCGTGGTCCACTGGGCCAGCGACTGCCCGGAGCCGGGCGTCGTGCGCCGCAACTTCGGCAACCGGATCATCGTCGGCGAGCCGGGTGGGCAGCGCACGGCAAGGCTCTCGCGCGTCGCGGGCGCGCTCACCGAGGCGGGCTTCGAAGTCCACGCCAGCACAGAGCTGCGCCGGGAGGTCTGGTTCAAGCTGTGGGGGAACATGACGATGAACCCGTTGTCGGCGATCACCGGCTCTACGGTGGACCGGATCATCGACGACCCGCTGCTCGTGCGATTCTGCGTCGACTGCATGCGCGAGGCGGCCGCGATCGGCGAGCGCATCGGCTGCCCGATCAGCCAGACCGCCCACGAGCGGATCGAGATCGCCCGTTCGTTGGGGCCCTTCAAGACCTCGATGCTGCAGGACGTGGAAGCGCAGCGTCCGGTCGAGATCGACGCGCTGCTGACGGCGGTGTCGGAGATCGGCCGGCACGCGGGCGTCCAGGCGCCCTCGGTCGACACGCTGCTGGGCATCGCGCGGTTGCACGCGCGGGTCCGTGGCCTGTATCCCGCGGATTCGGCCTGATTGGGCGCGCCGCCCGAGCGCGTCGGCGCCGTCCTGGCGCTGCTGCTCAACGCGTTCATCTGGGGGGTGTCGTGGTGGCCGTTCCGCCAGCTGGCCGACGCGGGGCTGCACGCGCTGTGGGCCACGGCGGGCGTCTACCTGCTGGCCGCGGTGGCGATCGAGGCCTGGCGGCCGGGCTCGCTGCGGGCGACCTGGCGCGCGCGCTCGGTCTGGTGGCTCGGCTTGGCGGCCGGCATCACCAACGCATGCTTCAACTGGGGCGTGGCGATCGGCGACGTGGTCCGTGTCGTCCTGCTGTTCTACCTGATGCCGCTGTGGGCGGTGCTGCTCGCGCGGATGGTGCTCGGCGAGCCGGTGACCGTCGGGGCGCTCGCCCGGATCGCGCTCGCCTTGGCGGGCGCGGTCGTCGTGCTCAAGCCGCCGGGCGCGGAATGGCCGGTGCCGCGCGGGCTGCCCGACCTGCTGGCGCTGGCCGGCGGCTTCGCGTTCGCGTTGACCAACGTCATGCTCAGGCGCGAGCACGCGCGACCCGATGCCGTCCGGGCGACGGCGATGTTCGTCGGCGGTGTCGTCGTGCCCGGCGGGTTGGCAGCGGCCCTGGCCACGGGCGGCGCGCTGGCTTGGCCGCCCGCGCCGGCCACCGACTGGCTGGCGGGCACCGCGCTGCTCGGGCTGGCTTTCATCGCGGCGAATTTTGCCTTGCAGCATGGCGCCGCGCGCCTGCCCAGCGGCGTGACCTCGGTCGTGCTGCTGAGCGAGGTGGTGTTCGCGGCGCTCTCGGCGGTCCTGCTGGGCGGCGCGGCGCTGGAGTCGCGCACGCTCGCGGGAGGCGCCATGATCATCGGGGCATCGTTGTGGTCCGCGCTGGCGGCATCGCGCGCGCCGAAGGAGGCATGAACGCATGAGAATCGTCGATGCGGCCGCGGCGGCCGCCCTGATCCCGGATGGCGCGACCGTGGCCAGCGCCGGCTTCGTGGGCGCAGGCCACGCGGAGGCGGTGACGGCCGCCATCGAAGCGCGGTTCCTGGCCCGACGCGGCCCGCGCGACCTGACGCTGGTGTATTCCGCCGGGCAGGGTGACCGGGCGAACCGCGGCGTGAACCACTTCGGGCACGAGGGCCTGGTGCGCCGCGTGATCGGCGGGCACTGGCGCAGCGCGCCCAAGCTGTCGCGGCTGGCGATCGACGAGAAGTGCGAAGCGTACAACCTGCCGCAGGGCGTCATCACCCACTTGTACCGGGCGATCGCGGCCAAGAGCGCGGGCGTCATCACACGCATCGGCCTGAACACGTTCGTCGACCCGTTGCACGGCGGTGGGCGCCTGAATGCCCGCGCGGTCGCGCCCGTGGTCGAACGGATCGAGCTCGACGGCGAGCCCTGGCTCCGCTACCTGCCATTTGCCGTGCACGTCGCGTTGGTGCGCGGCACGACGGCCGACGCCCAAGGCAACATCAGCTGCGAGCACGAGCCCTTCCACCACGAGTTGCTCGCGATCGCCCAAGCGGCACGCAACTCGGGCGGAATCGTGATCGCCCAGGTGAAGCGCCTGACCGAGCGGCATGTCGAGCCTCAGCGCGTGCGCTTGCCGGGCATCCTGGTCGATTACGTGGTGGTGGCGGGCGATGACCCGGCCACCCATGGCATGACCTTCGGCGAGCACTTCAACCCCGCCTACACGGGCGAGCTGCGCACGCCCGGTGCTTGGGCGTCGCCGGACCAGGCCACCGCTGGCGATGCCGCAGCGCCGACGCCGGTCGTCCTCGACGCCCGCGCGATCGTCCAGCGCCGCGCCGCGCTGGAACTCGCGGCGCACGCCGCGCGCAACGCCGGCACCGGCCGCAGGCTGATCGTCAACCTCGGGGTCGGCATGCCCGCCGCGGTCGCCGGCATCGCGCGCGACGCCGGCGTGGAAGGCTTCGTCCCGACGGTGGAAGCCGGCCCGATCGGCGGCACACCCGCGGACGGCCTGTCCTTCGGGGCATCCAGCGACCCGGAGGCCATCGTCGACGAGCCGGCGCAATTCGACTTCTACGACGGCGGCGGCCTCGACTTGGCCTTCCTGGGCCTCGCGGAAGTCGACGTCGCGGGCAACGTCAACGTTTCGATGTTCGGCCACGGCGCGCACCGGTCGATCGCCGGGGTGGGCGGCTTCATCAACATCACGCAATCGGCCCGTTCGCTGGTCTTCATGGGGACCATGACGGCGGGCGGACTGGAAGTGGAGGTGGTCGGCGGGCGCTTGCGCATCGTCGCGGAAGGCCGGTCTGCGAAGGTGGTGGGACAGGTGTCGCACCTCAGCTTCAACGGGCCCTATGTCGCCAGCCTGGGCCGCGAAGTGCTCTACCTGACCGAGCGCGCCGTGTTCCGCTTGATGGACGGGCGGCTCACGCTGGTCGAGGTCGCGCCGGGGATCGACGTCGAACGCGATGTCCTGGCCCGATGTGCGGCCCCGGTGGCGGTCGCGGATTCCCTTGCGACCATGGATCCGCGCGTCTTCCATGGCGGCCCGTTGAGGCTCGCTTGAGTGCCACGGGGCAGACCCGCGGCTCGACGCGTCTCAAAGGGCGCTGAGCGGGGCCGGCGGGCGACTCAGCCCTTGAGGACTCAAGGCCGGCGCGCCGCCCTGATCCAACCCGACGATGCGCCAAAGGATCGCCGCCACCTCCGTCGTCATGCGGTCGCGGTCGTACCGCCCGTCCGGCCGATACCAGGTGTACATGAACCCCACCACGCTGCCGACAGCGAGCGCCGTGAGCTTGGTGTCGGCGAAGTTCAGCGCGCCTTGCGCCCGCCCACGTTCCAGGAGGCCGCAAAGGTCCGAGTAGAAGCCCTGCGCGAGCGCACGCAGCCGCCGACGGAAGGCGGGCTTGAGCGCGCCGGGCTCGCGGTAGTAGAAGGTGCCGGCCTTGAAGTGGTCGATGTTGGCATGCGCGAAGCGCGTGAGCCCTTCGCGCAGCATATCGACTGCCGGACGCGGGTCCGCTTCGTCCCAACGCAACGCGGTCAGGCACGCGTGCGAGGCGCGCCAACAGAGCGTTTCGTAGATCTCGTCCTTGTCACGAAAATAGTAGTAGACGAACGGCTTGGTGACGCCCAGCCGCGTCGTGAGTTCCGACATCGTCGCACCGCGATAGCCACGCTCGAAGAACAGGTCTTCGGCAACGTCGAGGATGCGCGCCCGCTTGGCCTGCGCATCGGGCGAGTCGGGCGGCACGCGGCGCCCGTCGGCTCCAGGGTCTGGGCGACGGACGCTGCGTCCGGTGGCGGATGGGGTCGATGCCGGACGTGACGTCATCCGGCGAATCTATACCGAGCGGTACGTCCCTTCCAAGTGGGGCGGCGAAACGCCGGGTTCAGCGACCGTCGCGGTCGCGTCCGACGGTGCGGCCGAGGACGCCGCCGACAGCCGCGCCGCCGACCGTGCCGAGCACGCCGCCGCCGACCGCGTTGCCGACGGCCGCGCCCGCGCCCGCGCCGACGACGGTGCCCTTGTCCGCGCCCGACATGTTGTTCCAGGTGCTGCAACCCGTGGCCATCAGCGCAGCGAAAGCGACGGTAGCGAGTGTTTTCATTGGATGTGCTCCTGATTCGGTTGGGTCACCCTTGTCAAGCAAGGGCGGTGCCCATGGGAAACCGTCCCGGCTGCCCGCCCCGCGGCTTGCGCATCGCCCGGGCGCCCTCACATACCCGGCATGACCATGCAAGCTGGACGGGAGCAACCATGAACCCTCGACTCGATGCGCTGAAGCGGCGTGGCTGGATCAATCTGGCCTTCGCCGTCGGCGCCGGATTGCTCGGGTTGCTGGCTGAGCCGGGGGCGTTGGCCATCATGAACGCGGTGTTCGCCCTGATCTTCGCCTGGCAGGGGCAACGCATCGTCCAGCATGCCGTGCCGTTGGACGAGGCCGAACGCAAGGAACTCGCCGCGCTCGAAAAGCGATCGCCGCTGGTGCGCCGCTTCGTCACGGCGGCACGGGCGCAGGGTGAGCCGTTGCGACTGGACCTGGTGAGCGCGCGGCGGCTCGCGCGCCTGGAGGCGATGCAGTCCCAGCACTGAGCGGGCGGTGGCCCGGCACGGAGCCCGGCGAGGTCGGGGGCCCGTGCAGGCCCGGTGCTATCCTGCGGCGAACCGGCGCCCGGCGTGATGCCGAGGCGCCGAGGCCCATCAAGAGGAGACAGCCGCATCGTGCCCGACGTCCGCCCGCACTCCGCGTTCTGGCCGCGGCGCTTGCCGCGCGAGTTGCACCCACCGAAGACTTCGTTGTGGACCAACCTCGCGATCTCGGCGCTGCGCTACCGCGACAAGGCCGCGTTCATCTACTGCGAACGAACGGTGACCTACGCCGACTTGCTGGCGCAGGCCGAAGCCGTCGCGGGGTGGCTGCAGCACGAAGCCGGCGTCGAGCGCGGCGACCGCGTGCTGCTCTTCATGCAGAACTGCCCGCAGTTCGTCGCGGCGTACTACGGCATCCTGCGTGCCGACGCCGTCGTGGTTCCGGTCAACCCGATGAACCGTGCCGAGGAGCTCAAGCATTATTTGCGGGACGCGCAGCCCAAGGCCGTCGTCCTGGGTGGAGAACTGGGCGCGGTGGTCGCGCAGGCCAACGCCGAGGTCGAGGCCGAATCACGCGCCAGTGCGCTGCTCGTCGCGCACTACGCCGACGTGCTTCAAGCGCCCCCGCTCGCGGTCGGGCTGGGCGGCGAAGCGGCCAGTGCCAGGGCCGCCCTGCTGGTGCCGACCGAAAAGCTCGCGTCCTTGCCCGAGGTGCTGGCTGCGCGGCATCCGCTGCCCGAGGGCGCGACGGACTGGTCGCAAGCGGTGGCCAGTGCCCGGCGGCCGGGTCCGCACACGGCCGGGCCGGACGATCTCGCCGTGATGCCGTACACGTCGGGGACCACCGGTTTTCCGAAGGGCTGCATGCACACGCACGCCACCGTCATGCACAACACGCTCGGCGCGGCCTTCTGGACCAACGGCACGCCGGAAGCGGTGGTGCTGTCGGTGCTGCCGATGTTCCACGTCACCGGCATGATCGCCGGCATGCACGCGGTGCTGTACCTGGGCAGCACCGCCGTGATGCAGCCCCGCTGGAACCGGGACGAGGCCGCCGCGCTCATCGGTCGCCATGGCGTCAGTGGCTGGACCAACATCTCCACCATGGTGGTGGACCTGCTGGCCAGCCCGCGGTTGCCCGAGTACGACATCGCCAGCCTGACCACGATCGGCGGCGGGGGCGCGGCCATGCCGCAGGCCGTCGCGCAGCGCTTGCAGGACGAGTTCGGCCTCCAGTACATCGAGGGTTACGGGCTCTCGGAAACGATCGCGCCCACGCATACCAACCCGCCCGATCGCGCGAAGCTGCAGTGCCTGGGCATTCCGGTCTTCGGTACCGATGCGCGCGTGGTCGACCCGGACACGCTCGCCGAGCGCGGCGTGGACGAAGTGGGCGAGATCGTCGTGAACGGGCCGCAAGTGTTCCTGGGGTACTGGCGCAACCCCGACGCCACGCGCGCCACGTTCGTCGAGATCGACGGCAAGCCCTTCTTCCGTACGGCCGACCTCGGGCGGGTCGACGCGGAGGGCTACTTCTTCATCACCGACCGGCTCAAGCGGATGATCAACGCCAGCGGCTTCAAGGTGTGGCCGGCCGAGGTCGAGGCGTTGCTGTACCGGCACCCCGCCATCCAAGAGGCCTGCGTCATCGCCAGCAAGGACCCGTACCGCGGCGAAACCGTCAAGGCGGTCGTCGTCCTTCGAGAGGCGCATCGCGGGCAGGTGACGCCCGAGGACATCATCGCCTGGGCGCACGGGGAAATGGCGGCCTACAAGGCGCCGCGCCTCGTCGAACTGGCGACCAGCCTGCCGAAATCCGGCACCGGCAAGGTCATGTGGCGCAAGCTGCAGGAAGACGATGCGGCCCGCATGGCCAGCGCCGCGGGCGCAGTGGGCAACAGCTGAAGGCCCTGGGTGGCGGCGTGCCCGGCCTCTCACCCGCGACCGGGTGCGTCGCCGAGCTGCTTCGAGCGGTTCGTTGTCGCGGATCCGTCGTCCGCGCCGTCGTCGGCGCCGTCGTCGGCGCGGCTGGCGCCATCTGCCGCGTCGTCGCGTCGCGGCGCCAAGCGCTCGGGAGCGGCCTCGCCGCGTGCCTTGCTCGGAAGGGCGCGAGGCTGGCTTTCGGCTGCCGGCCGGTTCGCATCGGGGTCCGAGGGGTCCGCGACGCCGCGCGCGGCCGCGCTACTGCGGGACAGATCCGTTCCGTGCCGGTTCGCGCCCTCCGGATGAAGCGGCTCTCCGGATCCGCTCGTGGCCCCCGAAGCGGCCGCGCGGTGCTGGCTTTCCTGCTGGTTTCCGGTGGCTTGTCGGCGGGACGGATCGGTTGGCATGGGGTGGACTCCTCGGGGCGGTGCGGTTCGGTGCGGAACAAGCAGCTCTGAGTCGCAAGGCGGCTCGTCCACGAGGAAGGCAAGGGCGGTGCCAGTGCATGTGCGTAAGACTCCTTGGCGTCATGGGCATGCGGGAACTGCGGGCAGGCAAGCCGATGGCCGGCGGCGCTCGGGGCCGCACAGCCGATCCTGCCGTCGCCGACGGTCGAGCACTTCCGACAGCGTTCGGGACAGCGTCTCGGGCGGCACCGGTTTTGCCAGGAATCGAGCGAAGCCGGCCTCGACCGCCTGGGTGGCACGTTCGCTTTCCAGGCGCCCGCTAATCGCCACCAAGGGCGTGTGACCGAAGATCGGGTCGGCGCGGAAGTCGCGGGCAAGCGTGAACCCATCGCGCCCTGGCAGGTCGATGTCCGAGAGGATCACCGTGGGGTTGAAGGCACGGGCCGATGCGAGCGCGTGGTTTCCGTCTCCGACGGCTCTGGCGTCGTAGCCGACGGCGCCGAGCAGAAAGCAGAACAGTTCGGCCGTCGCCACGTCGTCCTCGATGACCAGCACCTTGGCCCGCCGCGGGCCGCCGTCCGGCCTGCATGCACCCCTGGCATCAGGCCCGGCTAGACCGTCGTGCAAGAAAGGCTCGCTCGCGGCTCGGGTCGGCAGTGGCATCGGGAGACTCCTTGCGGCACGCGGGGAGCTCATTCTGGTCCGCCCACGCAGCGGCACAAGGCCGCAACCGTCGTGCCAAGGGACGGATCGCAACAGTGCGGCTGGCCCTTGCCAATTCGGCGCCGGGGACGTAGCGATCCGCTCACGCGCGAGATCCGCCGACCACCCGAACCAATCCAAGGGACATTTATCAACTAACGGCACAGCCGTTATGAGGCACCCTCCTTATTGGGCTTCAAGCTACAGAGTTTGTTTCATTGGCTCGCCGAGTGCCCGTAAGCAGCGGAGGATTGACTAGTTGCGGATCCTGCTGCTCCATAACGCTTGCGCGTTAGTTGAAAATGGAGGACAGTAAAGACAGGTTGTTCGGTACGGTCAGGCGCTGCGTGCTTTACGGGAGATGAGTGATGGATCCGCAACTTCCGCTGTTCGCGTCTCCAGGCGCGGGATCGTCCGACGAGCCGTTGTTCGACGGCTGGCTGCGGCTTCGGCAGACACAGAGCCGGCCGCTGCGCTCGTCGTCCATCGCCGTCTACCGGGACATGTGGACCACGATCTGTCGGGCGCTCGGCACCCGGCACGTCACCGCCCTGCGCCTCGGAGAAGGGGACTTGGCCGCGGCCTTGCAGTCCATCGGCGGCAGCGCCCGTTACCGCAAGCGCTTGCTGTCGCTGCTCGATGCGGTGCTCACGGCGCATGGGGTCGCGCCGGAGCGCAGCGCCGCGCGCGTGCTGCTGCGCACGGAGGAATACCGCCTTGCGGACAGCCGCGAGCACGAGCGGCTTCCCACCATCCTCAATGCCTTCCAGCAGCAGACGCTGCTGGCGAAGTTGTCGGCGCGGATGAAGGAAGGCAGCTGGAAAGCCCAGCGTGATGCGGCCATTGCCGCGGTGATCTTCGGCGGCGGGGTCAAGCCGGGCGAAGCGATCACGCTGCAGTGGAACCAGGTCGTCTGCGCCGACCTGGATTCGGTGGGCGGGCTGCGGCCGTTCAAGCTTTCCCTGGACGGGCGCGTCACGGCCGGCGGCCGCGAAGCGCCGCTTGCGGGGTGGGCGGCCCGCGTGTTGGCCGACTGGATGCTGACCTACCGGGCGTTGGGCTTCAGGGGCGACGCCGTGTTTCCGGGCACGCGCTGCGGCGGGTCAGCCGTGGGCAAGCACGCCTTCTACCGTTCGTTCCGCAGCCTGCTCGAGTCCTTGGACATCCGGGTGGGCACCTTCGGAAGCCACGTGCTCAGGCATACCTTCGCCGTGCGGCAGCTGGCGGCCCACAAGGACGACGCGAAGCGCGTGGTCGAAGTGCGCGACTGGATGGGACTCGTCCGCATCGAATCGATGCAGCCCTACCGCCGCATCGTCGACGAACGCGTGATCGTCGTGTAGGGCAGGGCGCCACCGCGCCCCCTTGGCGCGACGGCGCGTCGACCGTTACTTCGGCTGCGCGGCGGTGCGCAGCTCCTCGACGTGCTCGAGGAACCGCTTGCTGAGGGTCTCGTAGGCGCGCGATTGCGACTTCGTCATGATCTCGGCCAGCTCGCGCATGTCGGCCAGGGCTTTCTCGAAGGTCTGGCGGGCGAGCTCGGCCTGCGTCGTGGCCATCGTGGAAGGGTCCTTGCCCGACATCTGTTGCATGGCGCCTTGCATCGCTGCCGCGGCGGCGCGCATTAGTTCGGCCTGGCGGGCGGCCATCGCCTGCATGCCTTCGTAGGCTTGCTGGTTGGCCTGCATCAGGGCTTCGACGTTCTTGCGCTGCGCGTCGGCCAACGACTGCATGTCGACGCCGGGGACGCGGAACTGCTCCATCATCTTGGCCGGATCGAGGAAAGGGGGCAGGGCGGTTTGGCCCGCTTTGGGCGACTCGTTGGTTGACAAGGCATCCTCCAGGGTGGGTCGAATAATCCGCGCAGTGTGCACTTGTTCGCGCGCGCCCGCCACTCGGCGGCTGCAACGCGCATCCCGAGGCGCAGCGTCCGTGTTCGGACGCGGACGAGTCGCTTGCCGGCGGCGCGGTCTTGACGCAGGCTTGCGGCCCGCGTCACGGCCGGGCGCCCCGGCCGGCCTCCGGCTCGGGGCCGGATGGACCCATAGGACGCCGCACTCGACATTGGACTGGAACACGCGATGAAGCTTCGAATGGCCGAGAACTCCTTGTTCGCGATCTTGCTGCGCTCGCGCTGGTGGGTGAGCTTGGCCGTGGGCGCGGCGGCGGTGACGCTCGCGTTGGTCGTCGCGCCGCGGGAATACGCGGTGTACGCGGCGTTCGGCGCCATGCCGTTCTTCGTGATCGCGGCGATCGCCGCGTGGAAGCAGCTGCAGGCACCCAGCCCGGCGCGGCTGGCGCGCACGCTCGAGGCGGTGCAGGCGATGTCCTGGCCCCAATGGATCGAAGCGGTCGGCCAGGGCTTCGAACGCGACGGCTTCCAGGTGGAGCGCTTGACGGGCGGCGGCGCGGACCTGCTCGTGACCCGCAGCGGACGGCGCTCGCTGGTCGCCTGCCGGCGCTGGAAAGTGGCGCGCGTGGGCGTGGAACCGCTCCGCGAACTGTCGGAAGCCGCAACGGCACGCGACGTCGACCATTCCATCTACCTCGCCATCGGCGAGCTGACCGAGCAGGCCCGACGCTTCGCCGCCAGCCATCGGATCAAGGTGATGCAATTGCCGGAGATCGCGCAAGTGCTGCCGCAGGCGGGGGTGGCGAAGCGCCGGGATGTTCCGGCGCGGTGAGACGCGGTGCGTCGGCCTGTCGTTGCGCCGTGGGGCCGTGGCGCCGGTTCGCCATCGCGATGGTCTGGCATCGCGCTGATTTTACATAATATACATTATGCGACTTTCGCGGGTCACTGCAGCACCGCGACGACTGCGACCGCCGCTGCGACCAACGCGACGACCACGCCTCCCCATGCCACCGACACGGCCTGCCCGAGTCGTCTGGCGATCGCTTCCTGCGCCTGGGCCATGCGGCCGTTCTGTTCGCCGAGTTCCGCCACCAAGCGTGTCGCCTGCTCCAAGTTGGCGGCGAGTTCCGCTTGCCGGGACTGCAGCCCGTCGACGCGAGCCTGCAACGCGACGATCGCGCCTTGCGCTTCCAGCAACGCTTGCCGGTGTTCGTCGCTCGGGCCGGGTGTCGCGGCTTCGGCGGCCTGTGGCGCCGCGGATGCGGGCGGCGTCGGCGGATCCGCCTTCGGGCCCGCCTCGGCCCCTTCGCGCACCGCGTCGATGCGCTTGCCCAGGCGGCGCGCCGCGTCGGCGATCGCCGGCGCGGCTTCAGCCACGGTCTTCCAGGGCACCTTCTTCATCAGCCCCATCCAGTCCTGGGCCATCTCGTCGCCTCCGCTCCTGATCACTCGATGTGGGCCGCATGCGCGCGACCCGGAAACAGCGATGCGGTCCGCGCCACCGGCTGCGGACATTGGGTTCCGCCGGACCGCGCTCACCAGAAGAAACGGTACTCGAGCGCCTGCCGGTACACCTCGCCCGGCGCCAGCCGCGCGGAGGGAAAGCCAGGTTGATTGGGCGCGTCCGGATACCCCTGGGGCTCGAACACCAGCCCGGCGAAGCGCCTGTACAACGCGCCCGCCTTGCCCGCCAGACCCTCGCCGAAGTGCATGCAGGTGTAGAACTGCAGCCCGGGCTGGTCAGCGTACAGCTCGAATCCGCGGCCGGTCCCGGCGTGCAGCACCCGTGCCACCGGACGCAGGCGTCCGGCCGGGCCCTCGACGACCAGGCAATGGTCGAAGCCCTCGGGCCGGGCCGCGAGCGCTTCGCTCATGCGACGGCCGGCGCGAAAATCGAACGCACCGCCATCCACGGTGCGGATCTCACCGGTCGGGATCAATCGCTCGTCCACCGGCAGCCAATGCGTCGCGTGGATCGTCACGTCGTGGTCCAGCATGTCGGCGTTGCCGTCACCGGACAGGTTCCAGTAGGCATGGTTGGCCAGGTTGACGATCGTCGTGGCGCTGGTGGTTGCGGTCATGGCGATACGGAGGGCCTTGCCTTCCAGCGCGTACCGCACGTGCGCCGTCAACGCGCCCGGGTAGCCCTGGTCACCGTCGGGCGACGTCAAGGTGAATTCGACCGCCCTGCCGGACGGCTCGACCTGCGCCGACCACCATGACCGGTCGAAGCCCACCACGCCCCCGTGCAGGTGGGTCGACCCTTCGTTGACGCTCAAGCGGTGCTCCACACCGTCCAGCACGAAACGCCCGTCACGGATGCGGTTGGCAAAGCGTCCGCAGGTGGCCCCGAAGTACGAACTCCGCCCGTGGACCGCATCCGGATCGTCGGTGCCCAACGCGACGTCGGCCAGGCGGCCGTCGCGGTCGGGAACCCGCAGCGCCAGCAACCGCGCCCCGAAGGCCGTCAGCTCGGCCTCCAGGCCCTGAGGAGAACGGAGCAAGATCCGACTCGGCGTGGTCATGCGGTCGCCCTGCGGCAAGGCATCAAGAATCCGGTGCCGCGCGCTGCCCCGGTAGGCGCGTCGCAGGCGCGTTCGTCGGACGTCCGCCGGAGACGGGGGCCGAAGCGCCGGCCCCCGGGCCGAGGCTGCCCGTTGCCGGCGCAGCGACGCCGCCCGGGGCGGACGGCACGGACCGTGCGGAAGGTCCAGTCGGCATGACCGGCCGGCCACCGGAAGCGTCGCCGCGCTGGGCTGCGCCCTCCGGCTCCGGCCCGGCGCCCGAGAACGAAGGGTTCTCGCCCGCGTAAGCCGGTCGCGCGGTGCTGCGTGCGGCGCCCGCTGCGTTCGAGGGCCCCGAGGGACGCGGCCCCGCGGCGGCAGCGCCGGGAGAGCCCGCCGTCGCGGCCGTGTCCGCGCTCGCCGCCCGGCCCGTGGGAACGCTGCCGAAGCCGCGCGCCTGCTGCCGAAGCCAGTCGGCTGCCGTGCGGTCGCCGACGCGCTCGAAGTAGTCGGCGGCGGACAACCCGGCCTGGTTGCGCGGGCGCGGGTCGGCGCCCTCCTCGACCAGCATGCGCGCCAACGCGAGGTGACCGTGTCGCGACGCCATCATCAGCGGCGTGGTGCCGTTGGGCGATTCGGCGTCGATGTAGGCGTTGTTCTCCAGGAGGACGCGGGCGATCGCGTCTTGGCCGGCGGACGACGCGTAGTGCAAGGGCGTCCATCCGGGCCTGTTCGGCTGTGCGCCGCGGCGCAGCAGCGCTTCGACCGTGGGCTGGTGACCCTGGTGCGCCGCGATCATCAAGGCGGTCTCATCCTGCCGATTGGGTCGCTCCAGGTCGATGGTCGGCCGCGCGAGCAGGACGGCCGAGACCTTCCACGACTTCTCCCGCAGCGCGGCGATCAGCGCCGGATGTCCCTGCGGATCGACCGAGTTGGGATCCATGCCCCGGGACAGCAGACGCTGCACCGCGGTCGCGTCGTCCGACGCCACCGCTTGGAAGAAGTCTTCGTAGGCGCCGGCGCGGGCCGGTCCCGGCAGCGCGGCAGCCAGCGCGACGACGGCCGCGAACAACCAGGTGCGCAGGGCGCCGCTCATGCGGACGCAGGCTTGAACAGCCCGAAGAAGTTGGCCGTGGTGACTTCGCCGATGCGCTCGACCGGAACCCCGCGCACCTGCGACACACCCTGGGCCACATGCGCGACAAAGGCCGGCTCGTTCGTCTTTCCCCGGAAAGGCACGGGGGCGAGGTAGGGCGAATCGGTCTCGATCAACAGGGATGCCTCCGGCACGCGCTGCGCGACATCGCGCAAGGCCTGCGCGTTCTTGAAGGTGACGATGCCTGAAAAGGAGATCATGAATCCGAGGTCCAGCGCGGCGGCGGCCACGTCCCAGGTTTCGGTGAAGCAGTGCATGACGCCGCCCACCGCGTCGGCGCCCTCCTCGCGCAGGATGCGGATCGTGTCCTCGCTGGCTGCGCGCGTATGCACGATGAGCGGCTTGCATGCCCGGCGGGCCGCCCGGATATGCACGCGGAAGCGCTCGCGCTGCCACTCCAGGTCGCCGCTGAGCCGGAAGTAGTCGAGCCCGGTCTCGCCGATGGCGAGAACCTTGGGGTCCGCCGCCAGCCCGACCAGTTGGTCCTCGGTGGGCTCGGTGATGTCGTGGTAGTCCGGATGCACCCCTGCCGATGCGAACAGGTTGGCGTGCGCCCGCGCGAGCGCCAGCACCTGCGGCTGGTTCTCGAGGGTGACGGACACGCACAGCGCGTGCGTCACGCGCTGCTCGTCCATGCGCTGCAGGATGCCGTCCAGGTCGGCGGCGAGCTCGGGAAAATCGAGGTGGCAGTGGGAATCGACGAACACGGCGAAGGCCGCGACCACGCAGGCGCGGCCGCGAGAAAGGCAATCGCCGATCGTATCACCCAGGGTCGCGCGGCCCCGGGGCGAGGCATGCGCCCCGCGCGGCTACAGCGTGTGGGTCGGGCGCGCCGAACGCAACGCCGCGCCGACCAGCGCGTCGATCTTCTGGCGCGCGATCACGCCGCTCTGGTCGTCCGGAAATTGCACGCCGATGCCTTGCTGCCGCCCGGGCGTCCCGGCTGGCGTGATCCACACCACCTTGCCGGCGATGGCCAGCTTCTGCGGGTCGTCCACCAGCGTCAGCATCAGGTAGATGTCGTCGCCCAGCTGCGCGGGCCGCGTGGTGGGGACGAAGATGCCGCCATTGGCCAAGAACGGCATGTAGGCGGCGTACAGCGCCGCCTTCTCGCGGATGGAGATCGGCAGGAAGCTGGGACGCTGGCCTTGTCCGCGGGCGCCGCCTTCCTGGGCCGGCGTGGTGATCTGGGTGGTGGTCTGTGCGTCGCTCATCTTCGGTCCTTCTCCGTGGGCGCGAAGGCCCGGGCGTAGCCGTCCAGCGTTTCCTCGATGAACAACCGCGGGTTCAGCGGATGTTCGGCCAGGGCGCGCTGCCGGGCGAGGCGCCGATCGGCTTGCGCCCTGCCCCACGCGCTGCTGCGCTCGGCCAGCTGCGAAAGCCGCGCTTGGCGGGCCGGGTGGTAGAGCGGCGAAGCGCCGGTCGCCACCCTAGCGATGTCCAGCAGCCAGCGCTGCAAGAGGCCCACCAACTCGACCGGGTCGCCGCCGGACACCGCGTCGGCAGTCTCGGCCACGCCAGTCTCGGGAAGCCGCTGGACGGCGTCCAGCAGGCTCCGATGAGCGGCCGCTCGCGCCTCCCCGGCGAGGCGTACCGCCGCCAGCGGCGCCCCGCCGGTCGCGGCGAGCAGGGTCTCGGCATCGGCCGCATCCACGGCTTGGGTGGTGGCCAACCAGTCCAGCGCCTGCGCGTGCGCGGGCCGCGCGACCGCGAGCGCACGGCAGCGCGAGCGCAAGGTGGCCAGCAGCCGCGATGGGTGGGCCGTCACCAGCACGAGCATCGCGCCTAGCGGCGGCTCCTCCAGCGTCTTGAGCAGCGCGTTGGCGGCCGGTCCGTTCATCGCGTCGGCCGGCTCGATCACGACGATCCGCCGCGACGACCGGTGCCCGCCGACGGCGAAGAATTCCGCCAGCCGCTGGATTTGCTGGATGCGGATCGAGCGGCCGGCCCTCGAGCCCGCGGCCGGCCTGGCCGGCGCCGGGCCGCGGCTCTCGGGCGAGTCGGCGTCGGCGCCCGCTTCGTCGGCTTCTTCTGCCGCGCGCGTGTCGGCCTCGGGCTCGACGCGCCGGAAGTCGGGATGGGCGCCTTGGTCGAACCAACCGCAGGCCGGACATTCGCCGCACGGCGCCGCCCCGCCGGGCGGACGCGCCTCGCACAGCAACGCCTTGGCGAGCGCCACGGCGAACAACCCTTTTCCGACGCCTGCCGGGCCGTGCACCAGCAACGCCTGCGGCAGCTGGGACTCGGCCGCCAACAGCTTCGCCAACGGCTCGCCGAGCCACGGCGGCACCGCGGCGTCAGCCACCACGCGCCTCGCCGTCGATCGACCCGGCGGCCGACGCGTTCGGCTGGGCCCGCCACCCCGCCACCAGCGCGTCGATCTCGCGCTCCAGCTGGCTGCGTGTCGCCTCGAAGGGCCTGGCGGCGTCCAGGGTGAGGAAGCGTCGCGGGTCGGCCGCGACGCGCTGGTGGTAAGCCGTGCGCACGCGCTCGAAGAAGTCGACGTCCTCGCGCTCGAACCGGTCGGCTTCGCGTGCCGCCGCCCGACGCCGTGCCGCGGCATCCGCAGGCAGGTCGAACAGGAACGTGCGGTCCGGCGACAGGCCGGGATGCACCCAGCGTTCCAGCACAGCGAGGCGGTCGACGGGGAGCCCACGCCCGCCGCCCTGGTAGGCGAAGGTCGCGTCGCTGAACCGGTCGCAGACCACCCAGCGGCCGGCCGCCAGGGCCGGGCGGATCACGTCGGCCACGTGTTCGGCCCGCGCGGCGAAGGCCAGCAACGCTTCCGTGTCCGGCTGCATCTGCTGGGTCAGCAGCAGCGCGCGCAGGGCTTCGCCGGCGGGCGTGCCGCCGGGCTCCCGGGTCTCGATGCACTCGACGCCGAGGGCACGCAACCGTGCCGGGACCCAGGCCAGTTGGCTGGTCTTGCCGGCGCCATCGATGCCTTCGAAAGTGAGGAACAGGCCGGTCCGCCCGGCCGGCGCTGCAGGCTGCAGGTCCATGGGATCCCGGTGGGCTCAGCGGCCGCGCTGGTAGCGCGAGACCGCCTGGTTGTGGGCGTCGAGGGTCTCGGAGAATTGCGACGAGCCATCGCCGCGCGCGACGAAGTACAGCGCTCGGGTGGCCGGCGGGTCGAGGGCCGCCTCGATCGCGGCCCGCCCCGGCATCGCGATCGGCGTCGGCGGCAGGCCACCGCGCGTGTAGGTGTTGTACGGCGTGTCGGCGCGAAGGTCAGAGCGCCGCAGGTCCCCGTCGAAGCGCTCGCCGAGGCCGTAGATGGTGGTGGGGTCGCTCTGCAGCATCATGCCGCGGCGCAATCGGTTGACGAACACCGCCGCCACTTGCGGCCGGTCCGCGGCGCGGCCGGTCTCTTTCTCGACGATCGAGGCCAGCACGAGCGCCTCGTAGGGCGTGCGCAAGGGAAGGTCGGCCTGGCGCTCGCCCCAGGCCTTGTCGAGCACGGCCTTCTGGCGCCGATACGCGCGCTTGAGCACGTCGACATCGCTCGATCCAGGCGTGAACGAGTACGTGTCGGGAAAGAAGAGCCCTTCCGGATGCGGCTCTGCGGCGCCGATCCGCTCCATCACTTGCGCATCGGCCAAGCCGGCCATCTCCTGGCGCAGCTCCGGCTGTGCGGCCAGCGCCTGGCGGACCTGCCGGAAGTTCCAGCCTTCGACGATGCGGAGTTGCCGCTGGATGAAATCGCCACCGATGATGAGGTCGAGCAGCGCCCGCAGCGTCACCGGGCCTTGCACCTCGAACGAGCCCGCGCGCAGCCTGTGGGCGTCGCCGCGAAGGCGCGCGGCGATCTCGAACACGGGCCCGGGGATGTCGATGCCCTGCCCCGCGAGCGACCGCCCGAGCGTGCGCGCGTTCGCGCCTTGCTCGACGACCAGCTCCGTGGGCGTCTGGCGGACCGGCCAGGGATGCACCGCGTACGCCCACGTGCCGGCCAATGCGAGGGCTAGTGCGAGAGCCGTCGCGAGCAACAGCGCGATGACGACGGCACGACGCATGCAGGGGTTGGGGGCGGCTGTCGAAGGCGGGTTCCTATAATAACCGTCATGCAGATCAGCCCTTCTCCGGACCGCCCCCCACCGCCGTCCGCGGCGCTCGCCGGCGGCACCGATCCCACCGCCGTCCAGTCGGCGCACGCGCGCATCGCGCAGGTCGTGGGCGGGCAGTTGGCGGCGACGCCGTACGGCAACGAGATCCGCTTCAACGCGGCGGTCCCGGCGATCGCGGACGCCGGCGACACGCGCTTCTCCAATGGCTTCGTGGCGGCATTGACCGACGTCTCGACGATCGCGGTGTCGGGCGCCGACGCCGCCGCGTTCCTGCATGCCCAGCTGACCAACGACATCGAGCATCTGCCACCGGGCGACGCGCGGTTCGCCGGCTATTGCACGGCCAAGGGCCGCCTGCTGTCGCTCTTCGCCGCCTGGCGCGATGCCGATGCGATCCGGCTCGCCCTGTCGCAACCGGTTGCCGGTCCGCTTCGCAAGCGCCTGGCCATGTACGTGTTGCGCTCCAAGGCGCGCCTGGTGGACGAGGCCGACCGCGTCGCCGTGCTGGGCCTTGCCGGCGCCGCGGGCACGCGTGCCTTGGAGGCCTTGGGCGTGGCGCCGCCCGAAGCCATGCGGACCGCGCCTGTCCCGCCGGCCGAAGCCGACGACGCGACTTGGCACGGCACGGTCGTTGGTCTCGAGCCGGCGGGCCTGCGGGTCGATGCGCCCCAGGCTGCGCCGCGCTGGCTCGTGGTGCTGCCCATCGACCGCGTCGAGGCGGCCTGGGGGCGACTGGCCGCCCATGCGGCGCCAGCGTCTTCGTCGGCCTGGCGGCTGACCGAGGTGCTCGCTGGGGTGCCTCGCATCGCCCCGGGCGCCCAGGAGCTGTTCGTGCCCCAGATGCTCAACCTGGAACTGGTGGGAGCGGTCGACTTCCGCAAGGGCTGCTATCCCGGCCAGGAGGTCGTCGCGCGCAGCCAGTACCTGGGCAAGCTCAAGCGGCGCACCTTCGCGGCGGTGGTGGCCGGTGGCACCGAACCCGCGCCCGGTGCCGACGTGCTGGCCGACGGTGCGCGCGAGCCGGTCGGGCAGGTGGTGATGGCCGCACCCGACCCGGGAGGCGGCGTGGCGGTGCTGTTCGAAGGCCAGATCCAGGCCGTCCGGGACGGCACGCTGCGCCTGAGCGCGGACGGGGCGCCCCTGGTCCTCCGCGACTTGCCCTACGCTTTCCCGGCATGAGTCGCGCGGCGCCGCCGACGTCCGACGTCGCCCTCTACGTGTACTTCAAGAGCCGCGCCGACGACGCGCTGGTCGCGGCCGCCTTGGCGCGGATGTGCGCACGGCTGCGCGCCGACGGCTGGCCGGCCCCGACCGTATGGCGCAGGCCTGAAAGCGCCGATGCTGGACGCACCTGGATGGAGGTGCATCCGACCCAACCAGGCGAGCGGAGCGGAAAGCGCCTGGACGACTTGACGGCCGCGGCGCGCACGTCCGGCCTGGCGGCGCTAGTGGACGGCGAGCGCCACGTGGAGCGCTTCGAGCCGGTGCTCTTGCCCGCGGCGTGAGCAACGGCGTCCTGCGCGGCCGCACGGCGCCAATGCGGCGCAGGCCGTGCGCTACACGGCGCGACGCATCGTGACGTGCGGAATCCCGGCGTCGTCGTAGACGTCGCCTTCCCGGACGAAGCCGTGTCGGGCATAGAAAGGCTCGGCATGGACTTGCGCGCTCAACACGACCGTCGCGTGACCGCCTTCGCCCGCCGCGGCGATCAGGCGCTCCAGGATCGCGCTGCCGACCCGGAGGCCGCGCGCCCGCGCGAGCACCGCCATGCGCCCGACATGGCCGTCCGGCAGGAGGCGTCCCGTGCCCACGGCACGGCCTGAACCGTCGATGGCCAGGGCATGCAGGCATTGGGGATCCATGGCGTCCAGCTCCAGGGCCTCGGGGATGCCTTGCTCGTGGACGAAGACCTCGCGCCGTACCGCGGTGGCCTGGGCGCCGAGCGCGTCCCAGCCGCCGACGACGACGTTGATCGACCCGGCGGCGCTCGCGCCGTCGCCGGGTCGCGCGGCGACCGCCCCGTGCGCTTCGAAACCTTCGATCCGCGCCCGCATCGGTTCCGGCACGGCCATCGACTTGCGCTCGGTGGGGTGCGCGCACACGTAGATGACTTCGCCGCTGATGAGGTGCTCGTCGCCGCGGTGGATCTCGATGAGGAATTGCATGCTCGAGCGGCCGATGCGCGCGCAGCGCACGCCCACGTCGATCTCGTCGTCGAAGCGCGCCGACCCGTGGTATTCGATGGTCGACTTCACCACGAAGGTGTCCACGCCCCACTCGTGCACCACCTCTTCGGGATAGCGCAGCCCGATCGCGCGCCAGTACTCGGTGATCGAGACGTCGAAGTAGGTCAGGTAATGGCCGTTGAAGACGATGCCCTGCATGTCCACCTCGGCCCAGCGCACGCGCATGCGGTTGAAGAAGCGGTAGTCGGTCCTTGGCATCGTCTGGGAGCGGGAATGGCTGTTCGGTGGAAAGGCGTCACGCCTGCGCGGGCGTGCAGCCCAGCGCGGCGGCCAATGCGTCCGCGGCTTCGCGGTGGGCTTGGCGCGCCCGCGGCACGAAGCCCGCATGCTGGAAGAACGCGTGGATCATGCCGGGGTACACGCGGCAATCGACCGCCACGCCTGCGGCCCGCAGCCGCTGCGCGAAGGCCACGCCCTCGTCGACCAGCGGGTCGTATTCGGCCAGGGCCATGAAGGCCGGCGCCACGCGCGAGAGGTCTCGGGCGGCCAGCGGCGCGAAGCGCCAGTCGAGACGGTCGGCGTGGTCACGCAGGTAGTGCGAGAAGAACCACTGCACGGTTTCCGTGTCCAGCAGGTAGCCGTTGGCGAAGCGCCCGTGCGACTCGGTGGCCTGCTCGGAGGCCAGGCCCGGATAGATCAGCAGTTGCAGCGCGAGCGGCCAGCCGCGGTCGCGCGCATGCAGCGCGCAGGCCGCGGCCAGCGTCCCGCCGGCGCTGTCGCCGCCCACCGCGAGTCGGACCGGGTCGATCGCGAGCGCCACCGCTTCGGCCCGAAGCCAACCCAGCGTGTCGAAGGCGTCGTCCACTGCAGCCGGAAAGCGGTGCTCGGGCGCGAGGCGGTAGTCCAGCGAGAACACCGTGGCGCCCGACAGCCGCGACAGCTCGCGGCAAACGCGGTCGTGGGTCTCCACCGAACCGATGGTGAATCCGCCGCCGTGGAAATAGAGCAACGCCGGCTGTGGTTCGGCCCACCCGTGGACGACCGGCGAATAGCGGCGTAGCCGGAGCGTGCGCCCGGGCAGCGCCACGTCGATGTCGTGCACGTCGGGCAACGGGGCAGGCGCCACGTCGAGCACGCGCGTGGCCTTCTCGTACGCGGCGCGGGCGTACGCGACGCCGGCTTCGTGGTAAGCCGGTTGCGTCGAGCGCGCCGCCCACGCCAGCAGCTGCGCCACCTGCGCGTCCAGCGTCACGGTCGCACGGCGCAGAAGTCGAGGATGTGCCCGGCGATCTCGTCGGGTCGCTCGTGCGCGAGCCAATGGCTGCAGTCGGGCAGCCGATGCAGCCGGAGGTCCGGCACGAAGCGGTCCAGTCCTTCGGCCAGCGGCGGCAGCAACGCATGGTCCCGCTCGCCCCAGAGCACCAACGTCGGCACGCGCACCACGAACTGCGCGGGGTCGAGCTCGAAGGCGGCGGCACCGGACGGCGCGTCTTGAGGGAGCGGCGGGTGCAAGGGCGACGCCCGGTACCAATTGACCATCGATTCCAATGCGCCGGGCTGGCCCCAGGCGGCATGGTAGGCAGCGCGCACCTCCGGCGTGAACCATGGCGCGCCTTCCATGCCCAGGAAGAACCGTTCGAGCAGCTTGAAGCCGTCGGCGGCGAGCGGTTTCTCGCAACCGGGCCGGCGCAGCCAGTTCATGTATTCGCTGGCGGCCTGCTGGGCGGGGTCGTCGCGCAGCCCCTTCCAGAATTTCCAGGGGTGCGGGGCGTTGAGGATGACGAAGCGCGACAGCTTGTCGGGATGCCGGATCGCGACGTTCCAGCCGATCGCGCCGCCCCAGTCGTGCGCGACGAGCACGCAGCGCCGGGAGGGGTCGCGGTCGGCGCCCGCCTCGGCGTTGAGCGCATCGACGAGCGCGACGACGTCGGCGGTCAATGGCCGCACGCCGTAGGCGTCCACGCCGGCCGGCTTGTCCGACAGGTTGTAGCCCCGCTGGTCCGGCGCGACCACGCGCCGCCCGCCGGCCGCCAGCCTCGGCATCAGGTCCTGCCAGGCGCCCCAGAACTCGGGGAAGCCGTGCAGCAACAGCATCGGGGGCGCGTCCGGATCCCCGGCCTCGGCCAGGTGCAATCGCACGCCGCCCGAGGCCTCGAACATCCGACCGCTGCGCACCGGCGCGTCGTGCTTGCTGGAGATGGACATGGCAGGGGCTTCCTTTCGTGCGCGCGGCCGGCGCCGTCAGCTCGCCTTGTGGGCGACGTCGGGCTTGTACGTGAAGGGGTCGGTGGGATTGCGCTGCGCGACCACGTCCTGCATGCGCAGCTCCACGCTCTGCAGGATCCTGGGGTGCGTGAGGATGTAGAAGCGGTTGTCGCGGATCGCGTCGAAGGTCATTTCGGCGACCTGGACCGCGCTGACCTTGCCCGACGTGACCGCCTTCTCGGAGGCCTTGCGCGCCGCGATCTGCGACGGCGTCGGCGGGGCGTCCTCGGCCAGGTCGGCCGGCCGGTTCCGGTCGGACAAGTGGATGCCGGTCGGCACGAAGGCCGGGCACAGCACGCTCACGCCGACCTTGGCGTTTGACACCCGCAGGTCGTGGTAGAGCGTCTCGGAGAGCGTCACGACGCCGTGCTTGCTCACGTTGTAGACACCCATCAGCTGCGCCGACAGCAGGCCGGCGACCGACGCCGTGTTGACGACGTGGCACTCGCAGTCCTGCTTCAGCATGAGGGGCACGAAGGTCCGCACGCCGTGGATCACGCCCCACAGGTTCACGCCCAACACCCACTGCCAGTCCTTCTCGGTGGACTCCCAGACGAGGCCACCGGCGCCGCCCACGCCCGCGTTGTTGAACACGAGGTGCACCGCGCCGAAGCGCTCCATGGCGGCGTCGGCCAGCGCCTGCACGTCGGCCGCGCGCGACACGTCGCCCACCAAGCCGACCACCTCCGCGCCCTGCCCTTGCACTTCCGCCACGGTGGCGTCGAGCGCATCGCGCTGGATGTCACCCAGCACGAGCTTCATGCCCAGCCGCGCGCCGATGCGCGCGAACTCGCGTCCGAAGCCGCTGCCGGCGCCGGTGATGACCGCGGTCTTGCCTTGGAAATCCTTCATTCAGTCCTCCCAGCCGGGGTGGTTGCGGGCCAGCCTGCGCAGCAATCCCGGCCACACGAGCTTCTGCGCGCCCATGTCGCGCGTCGAGGCGCGCATGGCCGTCTTGACGCCTTCGAGGATCCGCGGGTCGACCGGGATCAGCGGCACGCCGCCCGACTGGGCCAGCAGCTGGATCTCGCAGGCGCGCTGCAGCATGAACATCGACTGGAACGCGTCCGCGACGGTGCGGCCCACGGTCAACAGGCCGTGGTTGCGCAGGATCATGCAGGTGTTGCTGCCGAGGTTGTTGACCAGGCGCGGCTTCTCTTCGTCGCGCACCGCGATGCCCTCGTAGCCGTGGTATCCCAGCGTCCCCAGCACGTAGGTCGAGTGCTGCGAGATCGGGATCAAGCCGTCGCGTTGCGCGGCGACCGCGATGCCGGCCGGCGTGTGCGTGTGGATCACGCAAGTCGCGTCTTCGCGCGCCGCATGGATCGCGCTGTGGATGACGAAGCCTGCCGGATTCACCGGCCAGGCCGTCTCCATCACCGGCTTGCAGTCCATGTCGACCTTGACCAGGCTGGAAGCCGTGATCTCCTCGAACATCATCCCGTAGGGATTGATGAGGAAATGGTGCTCCGGACCCGGCACGCGGACCGACACGTGCGTGTAGACCAGGTCGTCCCAACCGTGCAGGGCGATGAGCCGGTAGCAGGCGGCCAGATCGCAGCGGAGCTGCCACTCCTGTTCTGAAACCTGGGACCGGATCGATTGAGCGGGTGCGTTCATGGGCGTGCTCCTCGGGTTGCGTGCGCGGCGTGCGCGCGACTCATGCCAGCTTGACCAACTGCTTGCCGAAGTTCCGGCCGCGCAACAGGCCGAAGAACGCCTCCGGCGCGTTCTCCAGCCCGTCGGCCACCGACTCGCGGTAGCGCAGTTCGTGGCGGGCGACCAGGTCGCCCAGTTCCGCCAGCGCCTGCGGCCACTCGGCCGGATGCTCGGACACGATGAAGCCCTCGATGTGCAGGCGGTTGATCAGCACCGACCGGAAATTGGACATCGGCGTGGCCTGTCCATCGTAGCCCGCGATCAGCCCGCACACGGCGATTCGGCCGTGCGCGTTCATGCGGGCGAGCACGGCGTCCAGGCCTTCGCCCCCGACGTTCTCGAAGCAACCGTCGATGCCGTCGGGCGTGGCCTGCTCCAGCTGCTGCGCCACCGGCGCGGCCTTGTAGTCGATGCAGGCGTCGAAGCGCAATTCGCCACGCACGTAGTCGCACTTCTCCTGGCCGCCGGCGATGCCGACCACGCGGCACCCGGCCCGCTTGGCCAGCTGTCCCACCACCGAGCCGACCGCGCCGCTGGCCGCGGACACGACGATGGTCTGGCCCGCGCGCGGCTGGACGATGCGGTTCAGCCCGTACCACGCGGTGACGCCGGGCATGCCCACGCAGCCCAGGTACACCGACAGCGGCAGCGCGTCGGAGACTTTCTTCAGCCCGGTCCCGTCGGAGGTGCCGAAAAGCTGCCAGCCGAACATGCCGAGCACCTTGTCTCCCGGCGCGAAACGCGGGTTGCGGCTCTCGACCACCTCGCCCACGGTGCCGCCCAGCATCGTCTCGTCCAGCGGCTGGGGTTGCGCATACGACTTGGACTCGTCCATGCGGCCGCGCATGTAGGGGTCCAGCGAAAGCCAGTGGTTGCGCACACGCACCTGGCCGTCATCCAGCGGCGGCAACGGCACCTCTTCCAGGCGGAAGTTCTCGTGCGTCGGCGCGCCCTTGGGGCGGCTGGCCAGCACGATGCGCTTGTTCATCTGCATGCTCGTGTCTCCTCGGGTGTCGTCGGGTCGATCGACGCGTCGCGTCGGTTAGGGCATCGTGTCGTGGGGCGTGTCTTTGCGTTCAGCGCGGCGCCTGCATCGAGGGCGCGCGCGACTCGCGGCCGGATCACTCCGCACTGGCCGGCTTGCGCCAGAATTTGAAGGTGCCCTTGGCCTTGGCGCAGAGCGCGCCGTCGGCGTCCCGGATCTCGGCCTCGCAAAAGGCTAGGGTGGCGGTGCGGTGCAGGCAGACACCGTGGGCCGTGACGCGCCCGCTCGATGCGCGCATGAAGCTCGTCGACATCTCGACGGTCACGTTGGTGCCGGGGCCCCGGTCGTCGTGCGAGCGCGCCGCCATCGCCATCGCGACATCCAGCAGGGTCATCACGACCCCGCCGTGCGTGTTCCCCAAGCTGTTGGTGTGGCGCCGCTGCACGTCCAGCGCCAGCGCTGCCCGCCCACCGCCGAACTCGGTCACCAGCACCCCCAGGTCGGACAGGAAGGGCACTTCCACCGGCAGCGCGCGCGCATGGACGCCGCCGGCCTGCGCGACCTGCTCGGCGATGCGCGACGCGATGCGGTCGGCGCTCCCCGTGTCCTCCGCTCGACCAGCCGGATCCATGCTCAAACCGCCGTCACGCCGCCGTCGACGGCGAGGATCTGCCCGGTGATGTGGCGGCCGGCGTCGGAAGCGAAGAGCAGCACGGCGCCCTTGAGATCCTCGTCGCCGCCCAGGCGCTTGAGGGGCGTGCCCGCGACCACGCGGTCACCCACCTTCTCGAGCGTTCCCCGGGTCATCTTCGACGGGAAGAAGCCGGGGGCGATGGCGTTCACGTTGATGCCGTACGGCCCCCACTCGCCCGCCAGGGCCCGCGTGAAGTTGACCAGCCCGCCCTTGGTGGTGTTGTAGGCCAGGGTCTGGTTGGTGTCGGGCGGGTTGCCGCGCAAGCCCGCGATCGACGCCACCGTGACGATTCGGCCATTGCGCCGCGGGATCATCGACCGCTTGCCGATCGCCTGCGTCAGCAGGAACACGCCGGTCAGATTGACGCTGAGCAGCTTGAGCCACGCGTCCAGCGGATGGTCCTCGGCGGGCGCACCCCAGGTGGCGCCTGCGTTGTTGATCAGGATGTCGACTTGCCCGAGGCGCGCCAGGGCCTCGTCCGCGAAGCGCGTGACGTCTTCCGGCTTGCCCATGTCCGCCGCGACCGCGCTGGCACGGATGCCCATGGCCGACAGGTGGTGCACCGCCTGGTCCAGCTCGTCGGCCTTGCGGGCCGACAGCAGCACCTCGGCGCCCTGCTCGCCCAACGCTTCGGCGATCTGCAGGCCCAGGCCCCGGGAGCCGCCGGTGACGATCGCCTTGCGGCCGGAAAGGTCGAACAGTTGCTTGACGCTCATGATGGTGGGGTCGGTGGCGGGTTGATGGTCGGTCGCGCGGCGCGGGTCAGAACCACTCGTCGCGCATTTCCAGCGTGGTGCGGTCCAGGGACGCCAGCAGGTCCAGCATCGGGCCGACTTTCGGCAGTTCCCAACGGAAGAAGTAGCGCGCGGCCTGCCGCTTGCCGGCGTAGAACGCGCGTTCGGAGGGCGCCGTGCCGTCGGACTCCTCGGCCTCGGAACTGCGGGTGCCACCACCATCGGCCGATCCGCCGCCCTGCCCGCGCTGCGCGGCCATGGCCTGCTCCAGCCAGATCCACGCCATGACGACGTGGCCGAAGGCTTCCAGGAACACCGACGAGTTCCCCAGCGTCACGTCGAGGTCGCCCGCGCCGTACAGCGTCCGCACCACCTCGCCGATCCGGGCCGTGCGCGCGTCGAGCGCGTCCGCGAAGCCGGCGAGCTCGGTGTCGCCGCTTTGGCGCGCCGCCGCGGTCGTGCGTGCCATGCGCCCTGCGAGCAAGGCCAGCAGGCGCCCGTCCTCGATGCGCACCTTGCGGCCCAGCAGGTCCAGCCCCTGGATGCCGTGCGTGCCCTCGTGGATCGGATTGAGGCGATTGTCGCGGTAGAACTGCTCGACGTTGTAGTCGCGTGTGTATCCGTAGCCGCCATGCACCTGGATCGCCAGCGCGTTGGCTTCCAGGCACCATTGCGACGGCCAGCTCTTGGCGATGGGCGTCAGCATTTCCATCAGCGACGCCGCCTCGGCCCGCGCGGCGGCGTCCGGCGCCGTGCGCGATTCGTCGAAGAGCTTGGCGCAATACAGGATCAGGCCGAGCGCGCCCTCGGCGTACGCCTTCTGGGCGAGCAGCATCCGGCGCACGTCGGCATGCCGCACGATCGGCACCTGCGGGGCCGCCGGATCCTTGCCCTGGGGCGGACGCCCTTGCGGACGGCCGCGGGCGTAGTCCAGCGCGTGCAGGTAGCCCGTGTAGCCAAGCATCGTGGCGCCCAGGCCCACGCCGATGCGCATCTCGTTCATCATCGTGAACATGCACGCCAGCCCGCGGCCCGGCTCGCCCACCAGCCAACCGATGGCGCCCGCACGCGGCTGGCCGTCGGCTCCAGCCGGCGTGAACCGGCCCTCGCCGAAGTTCAGCAGGCAATTGGTGGTGCCGCGCCAGCCCATCTTGTGGTTCAGTCCGGCCAGCGCGATGTCGTTGCGCTCGGCCGGCGCCCCCTGCTCGTCCAGCAAGCGCCGCGGGACGATGAAGAGCGAGATGCCCTTCACGCCGGGGACGAGCTTGCCGTCCGGGCCCGGGATCTTGGCCAGCACCAGGTGGACGATGTTCTCCGACAGCTCATGCTCGCCGCCGGAGATCCACATCTTGTTGCCGAAGAGCCGGTAGGTCCCGTCGGCCTGCGGCTCGGCGCGCGTTCGGATGTCCGACAGCGAGCTGCCGGCCTGCGGCTCGGACAGGCACATGGTTCCGTAGAAGCGTCCATCCAGCATCGGGCGGACCCAAGTGTCGATCTGCTGCGGCGTGCCGTGCTCGAGCAGCAGGCTGCAGTTCGACACCGTCAGGCCGGGATACGACCCGGCCGCCACGCTGCCGGCCTGGAACCAGGCCGAGCACGCCTGCACCAGCGTCATCGGCAGCTGCATGCCCCCCAGCTCGGCCGGAAAGCCCGCCGCCGTCAGCCCGGCGTCACGGTAGGCGGCCAGCGCGCGCGCCAGCTCCGGGGGCGTGTGGACGCGCTCGCCGTCGAAGCGCGGCTCGTTGGCGTCGAGCAGCTTGTTGATCGGGGCGAAGGCGTCGGTGGCGATGCGCTCCGACAGGTCCAGCGCCGCGTCGAAGGTCTCGCGCGAATGGTCCGCGAAGGGCGGCCGCTCCAGCAGCGAGCCGACGTCCAGCCATTCGTGCAGCAGGAAGGCGATGTCGCGGCGCGAAGCCAGCTTGGATTCGAGGGCGATGGGGGCGTCGGTTCGGGTCAGCATGGTCGGTCCTGCACGAGGCGAACAGAGCGAAAGCGCGTGGTGCCGCGCCGGCCCGCATGGCGCGGCGGCGGCGGCGGCATCGGCGGCGGCGGCGGAGCCGTCCGCCGCCTGCGCATCAGCGTGGCGTCAGTCGATAAAGCGCGCCGTCCGTTTCCGAGACGAAGAAGATCGCGCCGTCGGACGCGACCGCGACACCGGCGAAGCCCGGCCGGTCGGCGCGGCCGAAGCGCGTGTCGGTCGCCAGCGTGGCGACCGCACCGGTGGTGGGCGTCACTTCGACGATCCGGTCCGTGCCGGCCTCGGCGACGATCAGCCTGCCGCTGACCGTGCGCGCGATGCCCTCGGGCCGCGCCAGCCCCTGGGCGACGACGACCCGCTGCCCGGTGACCGGATCGATGCGGAGCACCCGCCCCGCGCCGGCTTCCGTGACGTACAGGCCCCGACCGTCGGCCACGATGCCCGTGGGCTCGGAAAGGCCGTCGGCCAGCACGCCCACGACGCCTTGCGAAGACAACAGCGCCAGCCGCCCGCTGCCGCTCTCGGCGACCACGATCTTGCCGTCGGACAGCTCGACCGCATCGCGCGGGGCGGACAACCCCTTCCAAGCGTCCAGGGTGGCGGCCGCGCCCGTGGCGCCGCGCGCCAGCTTGCGGACCAGCCCGGACGTGTCCGACACCAGCACGTGGCGGTCGCCCAACGACACCCCCATCAGGCCGTCGCTGCCCGAGGCGATCGCCGGGGGCGCCACCGCGGCGCCCGTCCTCACGTTGTAGGCGACCAGCGCGCCACCCCGGGGCATCACCACGACGTCGCCGTCGCGCGTGCGCAGCAGCGCGAGGGCGCCACCGGCCGAGCCGGCCTGCATCGCGTTGCCCGGCACGGGGGTCGATCGGCCGAGGTCGGCCACGCGTTCCGTGGCGGAAGCGTCGCCGCGCGGCTTCACGAAGGCGGTGGTGCTGAACACCCCCATCCAGTTCGGCGCCGACGACATCGGGCGGCCGCCGCCGCAGCCCGCGAGCGTGCCGAAGACCAGCACGGCCGCCGACCAGACCGCGAGCCTGCGCGGCGTGCTCAGGACACCACCTCGAACAGGCCGGCCGCGCCCATGCCACCTCCCACGCACATCGTGACCACGACGTGCTTGGCCCCGCGTCGGCGACCTTCGATCAGCGCGTGGCCGGTCAACCGCTGCCCGGACACGCCATACGGATGCCCGATCGCGATGGCGCCACCGTCGACGTTGAGCCGGTCGTCCGGAATGCCCAATCGGTCGCGGCAGTAGATCACCTGCACCGCGAAGGCTTCGTTCAACTCCCACAGGTCGATGTCCTCGACCTTGAGGCCGGCGCGCGCCAAGAGCTTCGGCACCGCGAACACCGGGCCGATGCCCATCTCGTCGGGCTCGCAACCGGCCACGGCGAAGCCGCGGAAGATGCCCAGCGGCTTCAGGCCGCGTTGCTCGGCGACCTTGCGGTCCATGACCACGCAGGCCCCGGCGCCGTCGGAGAACTGGCTGGCGTTGCCAGCGGAGATGGTGCCGCCCTCGATGGCGGGCTTGATCTGGCTGACGCCCTCGTAGGTGGTGTCGGGGCGCAGGCCCTCGTCCTTGGCGACGGTGACTTCGCGGGTGCTCTCGGCCCCGGTGTTCTTGTCGACCACCTTCATCGTGGTGGTCACGGACACCATCTCTTCCTCGAAGCGGCCGGCGGCCTGCGCCTCGCTGGCGCGCTGCTGGCTGCGCGCGCCGTAGCGGTCCATCGCCTCGCGCGGGACGTTGTAGCGGCGCGCGACCTGCTCGGCGGTCTGCAGCATCGGCCAGTAGATCTCGGGCTTGTTCTCCAGCAGCCACGGGTCCTGGAACATGTGCTTGTTCATCTCGTTCTGCACGCACGAGATGCTCTCGACGCCACCGGCCACGTACACGTCGCCCTCGCCGGCGATGATGCGCTGGGCGGCCATGGCGATGGTCTGCAGGCCCGACGAGCAGAAGCGGTTGACGGTCGCGCCCGACACCGTGATCGGCAGGCCCGCGCGCAGCGCGATCTGGCGCGCGATGTTCCAGCCCGTGGCGCCTTCGGGGTTGGCGCACCCCATCAGGACATCGTCCACTTCGGCCGGGTCGATGCCCGCGCGCTCGACCGCCGCGCGCACGGCCGCGCCGCCGAGCGTGGCGCCGTGGGTCATGTTGAAGGCGCCGCGCCAGCTCTTGGCGAGCGGCGTGCGGGCGGTGGAAACGATGACGGCTTCACGCATGGTGTGATTGCTCCTGTCGGTATCCGGTGGGCGGCCTGCGGCTCAGCCCTTGTTGAAGGTCTTGCCTTCGGCAGCCAGCCGCGCGAGCAGCGGTGCCGGCTTCCAGAACTCGGGATCGGCGTGCGGGTTCTGCGCGAAGCGCTCCATGGCCGCCACGACGTTCGGGAGGCCCACGGTGTCCGCGTAGAACATCGGCCCGCCGCGGTAGAGAGGAAAGCCGTAGCCGGTGAGGTAGACCATGTCGATGTCCGAGGCGCGAAGCGCGATGCCCTCTTCGAGGATCCGCGCCCCTTCGTTGACCAGCGCGAAGATGCAGCGCTGGACGATCTCCTCGTCGGAGACCTCGCGACGCGACAGCCCCAGGGATCTGGAGTGGTCTTCGACCAGCTGCTGCACCGACGCGTCGGGGATGGCCTCCCGGCTGCCCGCCTCGTAGCGGTAGATGCCCGCGCCCGTCTTCTGGCCGAAGCGGCCCTGCTCGCAGACCTTGTCGAGCCACGTGGCGTAGCGCATGCCGGGCTTCTCGATGTAGCGGCGCTTGCGGATGTACCAGCCCACGTCCAGCCCGGCCAGGTCGCTCATCCGGAAGATGCCCATCGCCATGCCGAAGCGTTCAAGGGCGCCGTCGACCTGCTGCGGCGTGGCGCCCTCCTCGACCAGGAAGCCCGCCTGGCGGCCGTACTGCTCGACCATGCGGTTGCCGATGAAGCCGTCGCAGACGCCCGACACGACGCCCACTTTCTTGATCTTCTTGGCCAGGTCCATCGTCGTGGCCAGCACGTCCTTGGCGGTCTCCTTGCCGCGCACGACTTCCAGCAAGCGCATCACGTTGGCCGGGCTGAAGAAGTGCGTGCCGATCACGTCCTGCGGCCGCTTCGTGAAGGACGCGATGCGGTCGACGTCGAGCGTGGACGTGTTGCTGGCCAGGATGGCGCCCGGCTTCATCACGGCGTCGAGCTTCTCGAAGACGGCCTTCTTGACGTCCATGTCCTCGAAGACGGCCTCGATAACGATGTCGGCGTCGGCGATCTCGTCGTAGGACAGCGTCGGGCGCAGCATGCCCATGCGCTGCTCGACCTGCTCGGCCGTCATGCGGCCCTTCTTGGCGGTGTTCTCGTAGTTGCGGCGCACCGTCCCGAGGCCGCGGTCCAGCGCTTCCTGCTTGGTCTCCAGGATGGTGACCGGGATGCCGGCATTGAGGAAGTTCATCGCGATGCCGCCGCCCATGGTGCCGGCGCCGATCACGGCCGCGCTGGCGATCTTGCGGCGCGGCGTGTCCTCGGGCACGTCGGGGATGCGGGCCGCGGTGCGCTCGGAGAAGAACGCGTGGCGAAGCGCCTTGGATTCCGTGCTTTCCACCAACTCGACGAAGAGGTTGCGCTCGTGCGCCATGCCTTCGTCGAAGGGCTTCTTGACCGAGCTCTCGACCGCGTCGACGCACTTGAGCGGCGCGGGAAAGCCGCGCGACGACTTCGCGACCTGCGCGCGGGCTTGCGCGAAGAACGCATCCACGCCGCCGGGCATGGAATCCGGCGCCACCTGACGGTCCCGCAGGCGCGGATGCTGGCCGCCCTTGGCCGCCACTTCCTTCGCGAACGCGATCGCGCCCTCGACCACGTCGCCTTCGACCATGCGGTCGAAGTAGCCGAGCTTGGCGATGGCCTCGGACTTCATCGGTTCGCCCGACACGATCATGGGCAGCGCGTGCTGCACGCCGATCAGTCGTGGCAGCCGCTGCGTGCCGCCGGCGCCTGGCAGGATGCCCAGCTTCACTTCGGGCAGCCCGATCTGCGCGCCGGGGACGCCGACGCGGTAGTGGCAGCCCAGCGCCAGCTCGTTGCCGCCGCCAAGCGCGATCGCGTGGATGGCGGCCACGACCGGCTTGGCCGAAGACTCGATGGACGAGATGACGTCCAGCAACGACGGCTTGGCGAAGGCCGCCGGCGTGTTGAACTCGCGGATGTCCGCGCCGCCCGAGAACGCGCGGCCGCCACCGGTGATGACGACGGCGCTCACGGCGTCGTCGGCCTGCGCGCGGGACAGCCCGTCGACGATCCCGCTGCGGGTGGCATGGCCGAGGCCGTTGACGGGGGGGTTGTCCAGCGTGATGAGCGCGACATTGCCGCGCACTTCGTAGCGAGCCGACATGGCTTGGGTCTCTCCGGATGCGAACGATCGTACTTTTTCGAGCGGTCACGCCCTCTTCGGGCGGCGAACTTCGAAGTCTAGCGCAGCCGCGTCGTGCGCCGCATCAGACTTCGAGCATCAGACCTCCAGCCATTCCCGCCGGATGGTGGCGTCCGCGCGCAGGTCCGCGGGCGTGCCTTCGAAGACGATGCTGCCGTGCCCCATCACGTACACGCGCTGCGAAATCTCGAGCGCGATCGCCAGCTTCTGCTCCACGAGCAGCACGGACAAGCCCGCCTCCTTGAGCTCCTGCAGGTAGGAGCCCACCTGCTCGACGATCTTGGGGGCCAAGCCCTCGGTGGGCTCGTCGATCATGATGAATTCGGGATCGCCCATCAGCGTGCGGCACAAGGTGAGCATCTGCTGCTCGCCGCCGGACAGCACGCCCGCTTGGGTGTGCTGGCGCTCCTTGAGGCGCGGGAACAGCCGGTACATGTCGTCGATCGACCACCGCCCGGCCTTCTTGCCCTTCATGCCCAGGACGAGGTTCTGCTCGACGGTCAGCGTGGGGAAGATGTCGCGGTTCTCAGGCACGTAGCCGACGCCCTCGTGGGCGATCTGGTAGGTCGGGCGGCCCAGCATCTCCTCGCCGCGCAGCCGCACGCTTCCCGTGGCCTCGACCAGGCCCATGATCGCCTTCACCGTGGTCGAGCGGCCGACGCCGTTGCGGCCCAAGAGGCTGACGATCTCGCCCTTGCCGACGTTCATGTCCACGCCGTGCAGCACGTGGCTCTTGCCGTAGTAGGCGTGGAGGTCCTGGACCGCCAGGAGCGGTGCGCCGCCCGCGCCGGCGAAGGCGGCGGACGCGGCGTGCGCCGACGCGGAGGACATTCCGGTCGAGGTGCTGGCGTCAGCCATGGGCCGTCTCCGCGTTCTCGAGGGTGGTGCCCAGGTACGCTTCCTGGACCTTGGCGTTGCCGCGGATCGCCGACGGGACGTCGGAGGCGATGACTTCGCCGTAGACGAGCACCGAGATGCGGTCGGCCAGGCCGAAGACCACGCTCATGTCGTGCTCGACCATGACCAGCGTCTTGCCTTTCGTGACGCGGCGGATCAGCTCCACGGCCGCGTCGGACTCCGAGCGGCTCATGCCGGCCGTCGGCTCGTCGAGCAGGATCACGTCCGCCCCGCCGGCGATGGTGACGCCGATCTCGAGCGCACGCTGCTCCGCGTACGTGAGCAGACCCGCCATCGTGTCCCGGCGGCTGCGCAGCCCGATCATCTGCAGCACCTCTTCGGCACGCTCGGCGGCATCGCGCAGGCTGGCCAGCCGGTGCCAGAACGAGTACCGGTAGCCCAGGGAGTACAGGGTCGCCGCGCGGATGTTCTCGAACACCGACAGCCGGTGGAAGATGTTGGTGACCTGGAAGCTGCGCGACAGCCCCATCCGGTTGATCTCGAAGGGCTTCAGGCGCGTGGTCTCGCGCCCGTCGAGCTTGATCGACCCGGTGCTGACGGGGAAGCGCCCGGAGACGAGATTGAACAGGGTGGATTTGCCGGCCCCGTTGGGCCCGATGATGGCGTGGCGCTCGCCCGCGGGGATCGACAGGTTGACGCCGCGGATGATCTCGGTCTTGCCGAAGCTCTTGCGGACATCGGTCAGTTGCAGCGCCGGGGCGCCCGTCTGCGCCGCCGTCACAGCTTCACCTCGCGCGCGACCTGCTCTTCGATTTCCTCTTGCACGACATCCCACTCCCGCTTGAATCGTCTTCTCATGGCCTCGAACCCGGCCGCGGCAGCCACCAGCAGCACGATGACGGTCAACCAGACCTCGGGGCTGGCCGAATCCACCGGCAGGCCGAACAAGGTGGTCTTGCTGCCGCTGAAGCCCTCCAACGTGCGGAAGTACGTGAGCTCGACCACCGCGACGATGCCCAGCAGCGCGGCCGCGCCGGTCAACAGCAGGCCCCAATAGGGATCCAGCAGCCGGCGGAACTTGCCGTACTTGGCCACGCGCAGGTTCATCAGGATGATCGAGGCCAACCCGCCCGGCGCATACATCACCATCAGCACGAAGAACACGCCCAGGTACAGCTGCCAGGCCTTGGTGAATTCCGACAGCGCGATCGCGGCGAAGGCGAAGACCACTGCGCCCAGGATCGGGCCGAAGAAGAAGCCGGCCCCCCCGATGAAGGTGGCCAGCAGCACCCCGCCCGAGCGGACCGCCGACACGTTCTCCGCGCTGACGATCTCGAAGTTGATGGCCGTCAGCCCGCCCGAGACGCCGGCGAAGAACGCCGACACGATCAGCACCAGGTAGCGCACGCGTTGCGTGTTGTAGCCGATGAACTCGACGCGTTCGGGGTTGTCGCGCACCGCGTTGGAGATGCGTCCCAGCGGCGTGTGAGAGAAGGCGAACATCGCGATCATCGAGGCGAAGCACCACAACGCCACCAGGTAGTACACCTGGATCTGCGGGCCGAAGGTGATGCCGAGGAACGGCTCGCCGACGACCCGGTTGGTGGTGATGCCGCCTTCGCCGCCGAAGAAGCCCGGGAACATCAGCGAGCAGGCGAACACCAGTTCCCCGATGCCCAGGGTGATCATGGCGAACGGAGTGCCGGACTTCTTGGTGGTGACATAGCCGAACAGGACGCCGAAGAACGCGCCCGCCAGGCCGCCCACCAGCGGGATCAGCGCCACCGGCAGGGACAGCGTGCCCGCGCCGATCCAATTGAGCGCATGGATGGCGAAGAAGGCACCCAGGCCCGAATAGACGGCATGCCCGAAGGACAGCATGCCGCCCTGCCCGAAGATGACGTTGTACGACAGGCAGAAGATGATGAAGATGCCCATCTGCGACAGCAGCGTCACCGCGAAGCCGGAAGTGAAGATCAACGGCGCCACCGCGAAGAGCACCGCCGCCAGGCCCCAGACGAAGTAGCGGCCGACGTTGACCGGCTGGAAGCGGATGGTGCGCCCGCCCTGGAGCGCGCCGGTGCCGCCGGTCATGCCGGGGGCCATCGCCTGGACGCGGGTCGGAATCAGCGTGTGCTTTGCTCGGTTCATCGGTCAGCCCTCGCGCGTGCCCATGAGGCCCTTGGGCCGGAAGATCAGGATCAGCACCAGCAGCAGGTACGGCAGCACCGGCGCGACCTGGGACACCTTGAGCACCAGGATCGTGTTGAGAGCGGAATCGGCCGCGGGCGCGACGCCGAAGCCGTCGAGCAGGCCACCCAGCGATGCGTCGACCGCGACGGCGAAGGTCTGCAGGATGCCGATCAGCAGCGACGCCACGAAGGCGCCGGCCAGCGACCCCATGCCGCCCACCACCACGACGACGAAGATGATCGACCCCACGAAGGCGGCCATGGCCGGCTCGGTGACGAAGGCGTTGCCGCCGATGACGCCCGCCAGGCCCGCGAGCGCCGACCCGCCGCCGAACACGAGCATGAACACCCGCGGCACGTTGTGGCCCAGCGACTCGACCGCCTCGGGATGGGTGAGCGCCGCCTGGATGACCAGGCCGATGCGGGTGCGGGTGAGCAGCAGCCAGATGGCCACCAGCATCGCCACCGCCACCCCCATCATGAAGCCGCGGTACGCCGGGAACGTGGTGGTGAACAGGGTGAACATCGGCCCCTCGAGCTCGGCCGGGATGCGGTAAGGCACGGCGGCCTTGCCCCAGATCATCTGGACCAGCTCGACGATGATGAAGGTCAGGCCGAAGGTGAAGAGCAGCTCGGGCACGTGGCCCCACTTGTGGACCTTGCGCAGGCCGAAGCGCTCCACGCCGGCGCCCAGCAGCCCCACCAGCAGCGGCGCCAGCACGAGCGCGGGCCAGAACCCGACGACCGTGCTGATCGCGTAAGCGATGTAGGCGCCGAGCATGTAGAAGGACGCGTGCGCGAAGTTGAGGACGCCCATCATGCTGAAGATCAGGGTCAGGCCCGACGACAGCATGAAGAGCAGCAGCCCGTAGGACAGGCCGTTCAACAACGAGATGAGGGCGAACTCGAGTGTCACTTGGGTCGGTCCGGAGGTTGCCCGCGCCCTGGGCGGGCGCGGTGCTCGGCAAGTGCGGCGGCGACCTCGCAACGTGCAACGGGCGGCAATTCGCCGCCCGTCACTGCGCGCCACGAGACCATGGCGCCGCCTGCGTCGTCGTGCCTTACTGGGCGCGGGCCGGGCGCTTCATCTGGCAGGACGTGGGCTGCGCCGCGACGTACGCGTCGAGCTTGCTCTCGTTCTTCCAGCCCAGGCCGGTGTTCTCCTGGTCGAACTTGACCGTCTTGCCGTCGACCTTCGTCCAGGTGCCGATGTAGATGTCCTGCTGCAGCTGGTGGTCGGTCGCGCGCATCTCGACGTCGCCGTTGAGCGACTTGAACTTCATGCCGGACATGGCGTGCGCGACGCGGACCGGGTCGATCGACTTGGTCTGCTTGAACGCCTCCGACAGCATCTTGATGCCGGTGTAGGTCTGCGTCGTGTAGAAGTCGTCGTTGAACTTCTTCTTGAAGCCCTGCTGGATGCCGTCGGCTTCCTTGGACAGGCCCGCGGACATGTTGTAGTTGCCGACGTAGCGCACGCGGCCCTCGCCCGAGGCGCCCATCGCGGTGGGCACGCCCGTGGTCATGGCGTAGTACGTGTAGAAGTTGGCGTCGATGCCGGCGTCCTTGGCGGCCTTGACCAGCAGCGCCAGGTCGGCGCCCCAGTTGCCGGTCACGATGGTGTCGGCGCCGCTGGCCTTGATCTTGGCCGCGTAGGGCGTGAAGTCACGGACCTGCGCCAGCGGGTGGCGATCCTTGCCGACGATCTGCACGTCCGCGCGCTTCTTCTTGAGCATCTCCTCGGCGGCTTTCTCCACCGAGTGGCCGAAGGCGTAGTCCTGGTTGATCAGGTACACCTTCTTCACGCCGGGCTGCTTGGCCATGTAGCTCGTGAGGGCCTCCATCTTCATGTCGGCGTTCACGTCGAGGCGGAAGTGCCAGAAGCTGCAGCGCTCGTTGGTCAGCGAGGGGTCGACCGCGGCGTAGTTGAGATAGACGATCTCCTTGCCGGGGTTGCGGTCGTTGTGCTTCTGGATGGCGTCGGACAACGCGATGGCGGCGCCCGAACCGTTGCCCTGCACGACGTAGCGGATGCCCTGGTCGATGATCGACTTCAGCACCGTCAGGCTTTCCTGCGGGGACGCCTTGTTGTCGAAGGGCACCATCTCGAACTTCGCGTCGCCGGCCCACTTCTGCGTGTTGGCCATGTCGGCGACGTACTGCCAGCTGCGCAGCTGGTTCTGGCCCACCGGCGCCATCATGCCCGACAGCGGGTCGATGAACGCGATCTTGACGGTGCCCGACTGCGCGAACGCGGCGGGGGCGGCGAGCGAGCCGGCGAGCGCGAGGCCAGCCAGGCCGAGTCGGACGAAGGGGCGCTGCATGATGACGTTGTCTCCTCGTGGGGATCGGGCGCACGGGCCGGTCTGGGACCTCGGCTACCGTGCGGTACACCGCGGCAAGGATAATACCGGCCGTGCGCCTTAGAACGTCGTACTAACCCTAGGTCGCCTCCGCTTGAGCCTCGCCGCAACCGCCACGGCCACCTGCCTCTACGCCCTCTTCATCCTGCACGCCGCGCTGTTCGGCGGTGGCGGGCCGGTCATGCCCGACGCGGCGGCGATCGACTGGGCGGCGGCGCTGGCCTGGCCGAGGCACGTCTCCCGCGCGGACCTGCTGGTCAATGTCGTCGGCTACGCGCCCTTCGGCTTCATGCTGGCCCAGTGGATCGTCCGCGCGGCGCGCCGCCGGGCGGGGGCCGTTCCGTCGGGGCTCGGCTACGCCACGCGTGTCGCGATCCTCGCGACCGCAGGCGCCACGCTGCTGTCGGCCGGGACGGAGCTTCTCCAGACCGGCATTCCCGGGAGGGTCTCGTCGCTCCTGGACGTGCTGGCCAACGGCGCGGGCGCCGCGGCCGGTGCGCTCGTCCGCCCCGTCTTCCACCATGCCTTCGACGCGGATGGCCGCCTGTCGCAGGCCACCTACGCGGCGGTCGATCGCGCCGCCTCGCCGCGCTTGGCGCTGGCCGCGCTGGCGACGTGGCTGCTCGACCGCCTCTGGCCGTTGGCCTTCACGTTGGACCTCGGGGTGGTCCGCGCGGGGCTTCGCGCCTTGAAGGCCTGGTGGACCGGGCATGCGGAGTTCCAGGCGGCCGTGGCGGCGCAGTACGCCGGACTTTGGCTCCCCGCGCTGCTGCTGTGCGCGATGCTGCTCGCACGGCGGGCGCCGCGCGCGTTGCTGCTCGCCCTGTTCGCCGGCGCCGTCCTGGCCGCCAAGCCGCTGGCCGGCCGGTCGGTGCGGATCGAGGAGCTCTGCGCGGCCGCGCTCGCCTACGGCGCCGCCATGGCCCTCCTTCGGATCCCGCCGAGGGCACGCGCGGCGGCGGGCGCCGGCGTGGCGCTCGCCACGCTCGCCGCGACGCAGTTGGCGTCCCACCCGCTGGCCGGCACGGTCGGCGGCGCATTCCAATGGATGCCCTTCGCCCTGATGCTCAGGCGCGAGGACCTGGGCATCGCGCCGCTGCTCACCCTGGGAGCGGTGATCGGCCCCTTGGCGTGGTTCGCCTGGCGGCTGTCGCCGCCGACGCGCGGGCGGGTGGTCGCGAGCGCGGCTGCGCTCGCCTTGGTGCTGGCTGCGTTGGAGGTCTCCCAGGTCGGGCGGCCGGGCCGCCACGGCGACATCACCGTGGTCATCGCTGGCGTCGCGCTATGGTGGGCCTGGGCCGCATGCGCGCGGGCCGACCACCGCGCGGCGCTGTCCGTCCGCCGCGTCAGCCCTGGGTCGGCAGCGAGTAGCTCGCGAACTGCTCCCGGAGCTTCGTCTTGAGGATCTTGCCGGTGGCGCCCAACGGCAGCGCGTCGACGAACTGGACATCGTCCGGCGTCCACCATTTCGCGATCTTGCCTTCGTAGAACTTGAGCAATTCCTCTCGGCTGACGTCCTGGCCGGGCTTCTTGACCGCGATCAGCAACGGCCGCTCGTCCCACTTGGGGTGCGCCACGCCGATGACGGCCGCCTGGGCGATGGCCGGGTGCGCCACCGCCAGGTTCTCGAGGTCGATGGTGCTGATCCATTCGCCACCGGACTTGATCACGTCCTTGCTCCGGTCCGTGATCTGCATGAAGCCGTCGGCATCGATGGTGGCCACGTCACCGGTCGGGAACCAGCCGTGGCCGTCCTTGTCGTAATGCAGCGGGTCGCCGCCCTCGCCCTTGAAGTATTCGCGGATCACCCAGGGGCCCCGCACGTACAAGTTGCCGTACGTCTTCCCGTCCCAGGGCAGCTCCTTGTCCTGGTCGTCGACGATCTTCATGTCGATGCCGAAGATGACGTGGCCCTGCTTCTCGAGGATCTTCTGCTGCTGCTCGGCGGGCAGGTTCGAGTGCTTGCCCTGCAGGCGCGACAACGTGCCCAACGGCGACAGCTCGGTCATGCCCCAGGCGTGGATCACCTCAACGCCGAACAGGTCGTTGAACGCCCGGATCATCGCCGGCGGGCACGCGCTGCCACCGATCACCGTGCGCTTGAAGGTCGAGAACTTGAGGTTGTTCGACTGCACGTGGTGCAGCAGCCCTTGCCAGACGGTCGGCACGCCCGCCGAGTAGGTCACCCCTTCGTTCTCGAAGAGCTCGTACAGCGACTTGCCGTCGAGCGCGGCACCCGGGAAGACCAGCTTGGCGCCCACCAGCGGCGCGATGTACGGCAGGCCCCAGGCGTTGACGTGGAACATCGGCACGACCGGCAGGATCGAATCGCGGGCGTTGGCGCTCATCGCGTCCGGCAGCGCCGCCGCATAGGCGTGCAGCACCGAGGAACGGTGGCTGTACAGCGCGCCCTTCGGGTTGCCGGTGGTGCCCGACGTGTAGCACAGGCCGCACGCGCTGCGCTCGTCGAGGCTCTCGGGCCAGACGTAGTCGTCGTCACCGGACTCCAGCAGCTCTTCATAGCAGAGCAGTCCGTCGATCTTGCTGGACGCCGGCATGTGCGCCCGGTCCGTCATCGCGACGAAGTGCTTCACGCACTTCAGGTGCCCCGCGATCGCCTCGACCAGCGGCAGGAACGTCAGGTCGAAGAAGAACATCCGGTCTTCGGCGTGGTTCGCGATCCAGGCGATCTGCTCGGGGTGCAGCCGCGGGTTGACCGTGTGCACCACCGAGCCCCCGCCGCCCACGGCGTAGTAGAGCTCCATGTGCCGGTAGCCGTTCCAGGCCAGCGTCGCGACGCGGTCGCCTTGGCGCACGCCGGCCTTGGTCAACGCGGAAGCCAGCTTCTTGGAGCGCCGATTGCACTCGGCGTAGTCGTAGCGGTGGATGTCACCCTCCACGCGCCGGGAGACGACTTCCGTGTCGCCGAAGTGCCTCGCCGCATGTTCCAGGATCGAGGACACGAGCAGGGGCATGTCCATCATCAGACCGTTCATCTTCCGTACGCTCCGGGGGGTAATTGGGTCCATTGGGTCTCGCAGGCGGCTCGAAGCCCGAGGCACAGGCCCGCCGCCCGACCCGCGCAGGCGGGCGAGCGTAGGCGCCGCCGCACGGCCCGTCAAGCCGCCTGCCCGCTCCTACCGGTCGGGTTATCATCGACCGATGAAGATCCTGGCCGATTTCCTGCCCATCATCGTTTTCTTCGTCGCGTACAAGCTCGGCGACATCTACATCGCCACGGCTGCGGCGATGGTCGTGCAGGTGGCGCAGCTCGCTTGGCTGAAGCTGTCGGGCAAGCGCATCGAGCCCATGCACTGGCTGTCCCTGGTGATCATCGTGGTGTTCGGTGGGGCCACGCTGCTGCTGCACGACGAGACCTTCATCAAGTGGAAGCCGACGGTGCTCTACTGGCTGTTCGCCGCCGTGCTGGCGGGCGGCGTGCTGCTGGCGCGGCGCAACTTCATCCGGAGCATGCTCGGGGCGCAAGTCTCGCTGCCCGACCCCGTCTGGGCACGGCTCAACTGGGCGTGGACGCTCTTCTTTGCCGCCATGGGCGCCATCAACCTGTGGGTGGCCTACGGCTTCGCGACCGAGACCTGGGTCAACTTCAAGCTCTTCGGGTCGATGGGGCTGACCATCGCCTTCGTGGTGGCCCAGGCGCTCTACCTGGGGCGGCACGTCCAGGAAGCGCCCGGCGAGGGACGACCGCGATGAGCGGCATGAGCGGCATCAAGCCTGGCACCGACGAGCTGCGGTCGCGGATCGAGGCCGGTCTGCCGGGCGCCTCGGTCACCGTCGAGGACGAGAGCCACCTGCATGCGGGCCATGCCGGGGCGGCCGGCGGCGGCGGGCATTTCCGGGTGCGCGTGGTCTGGGACGGCTTCGCCGGCCGTCCCCGGGTGGCCAGGCACCGCCTGGTGTATGATGCTGTCGCCGATTGGATGCCCCAGCGCGTCCACGCGTTGGCCGTCTCGGCCGTTACCGCCGACGAGGCGGGCGGAAGCTGAAGCGCCGTCGTCCTGCCGGCGCTCACCCTTTTCGGCCGCCGCTCTCGTCCACACCATCCAGGCAGACCCCCAACATGCCCAAGAGTTCCCTTCGCGCCATCGGCGCCTCGCTTGCGATCGCGTTCGCGCTCGGCGCCGGCGCGGCCCAGGCGCAAAACGCCGCTGTCGTGAACGGCAAGGCCATCCCGTCGTCGCGCGTCGACGAGTTCGTGGCCGCGCTGGCCCAGCAAGGTCGCCCGGACACGCCCGAGCTCCGCAGCGCCGTGCGCGACGAACTGATCGCGCGCGAGCTGTTCGCCCAGGAGGCCGAGCGTCGCGGGCTGTCCAAGTCCCCCGAGGTGCAGAAGCAGGTCGACGCGGCGCGTCAGGAAATCATGATCCGCGCCATGATCCGGGACTACGTGAAGTCCAATCCGATCAAGGACGCGGACATCAAGTCCGAGTACGACCGCGTGACCAAGGCCAACTCCACCCGGGAGTACAAGGCGCGGCACATCCTGGTCGAGAAGGAAGAAGACGCCAAGCGGATCATCGAAGAGCTGAGAAAAGGCGCGAAGTTCGAGGAACTCGCCAAGCAGTCCAAGGATCCGGGCAGCGCGGCCAATGGCGGCGACCTGGACTGGAACCCGCCTTCGACCTTCGTCAAGCCGTTCTCCGACGCCATGACCAAGCTCGAGAAAGGCAAGGTCACCGACGCGCCCGTGCAGACGCAGTTCGGCTGGCACGTGATCCGCCTGGACGACGTGCGCGACGCCAAGGCGCCGCCGCTGGAGCAGGTCAAGCCGCAGATCCAGCAGGAGCTGGAGCGCCGCCGGATCGTCGAGCTCCAGAAAGAGCTGCGCGCCAAAGCTAAGGTCCAGTAAGTAAGGCGGAAAGCGCGTGCCCCGGGTGGCGGGGTCGCCGCCCGGGTCTCGCGACGCCGTCGCTCAGTCGCCGGTCCGCTCGCCGTGGCGGGGCGTGTCAGCGCCCTGCCCCGACGCATTTTCGGGTGCGCCGGTCGCCACTGCCGCGTCGACCAGCACCATGGTGACGAGCAGGCAGGCCGCCTCGATCGCCTGCACCGCGTGCGGGACGCCCGCCTCCAGATACATCAGCTGGCCATTCGAGAGCCGCCTTCGCGCACCGCCGGCAACGATGTCGACGCTGCCCGCCAGGCAGTGCATCGTGATCGGCCCGAAGGTAAGGTGCTCCGGCATGTGCTTGCCGGCTGGAAGCATCAGCCGCATGACCTCCAGCCGGTCTTCGTGGACCAGCGCGATCGAGCGCGCATCGGCCGAGCCCGAGTCGGCCGGCAGGACGTCGACGACGTCGCCAGAACGGGCGTATTCGGTAGCCATGCGGGCGGCGTTGCAATCTTCGTGCGCGGGTGGGTTCGATCCGGAAGAAGAAGCGGCTGCGCGGCTGGCAGCGGGCCGGTTGGGTCGGTGGCCGCGTTTGCAGGACACCGGCCTTGGGCGCCGCGTGCGCGCCTGCGCCGACTGAGCGGATCGCGAGGAGCTGGACGATCGGGCGCGCCCAATCAGCCAGGGCTTCCTGGACCAATCCCCAAGCCTGAGCCTCCAACGTCGGCCGCACCTCCGGGCGCCGCCCGGCGCGCCCTGAAAAAATCGGAAAGCAGCCGCCCGCACTCGGGGGCGAGGACGCCTTCGATCAATTCGCAATGGTGGTTCAGGCGCGGCTCGGCGAAGAGGTCGACGACGCTGCCCGCGGCCCCCGTCTTCGGATCCCGCGCGCCGAAGACGACGCGCCCGATGCGTGAATGCAGGATGGCGCCCGTGCACATCGCGCAAGGCTCGAGCGTCACGTAGAGTTCGCAGCCCACCAGCCGGTAATTGCCGAGCGCGAGGGCTGCTGCGCGGATCGCCTGGATCTCGGCGTGCGCGGTCGGGTCGTGGCTGCCGATCGGCTGGTTGAAGCCAGTGGCCAGCACGCGGCCGTCGCGGACGATCACGGCACCGACCGGAACCTCCCCGACCGTCTGCGCGTTCAGCGCCTGGTCCAGGGCGGCACGCATGTGCACGCGGTCGGCCGTTGCTTGGTCCATGCGCTTCAGCCCGCGGCGTCGGGCGCATCCTGACAGCGGATCATTCCCACTCGATCGTCGCCGGCGGCTTGCCGGACACGTCGTAGACCACCCGGTTGATGCCCCGCACCTCGTTGATGATGCGGTTCGATACCCGTCCGAGCAGCGCATGCGGCAAATGCGCCCAGTGCGCGGTCATGAAGTCGGTGGTCTGCACCGCGCGGAGCGCCACCACCCATTCGTAAGTCCGGCCGTCGCCCATCACCCCCACCGACTTCACGGGCAGGAAGACCGCGAAGGCCTGGCTGGTGAGGTCGTACCAGGACTTGCCGATGTCCTGCGCGGTGCAGAGGTCTGCCGCGGCATCCGCCGCGCCGGCAACGGTCCCCCGCAGTTCCTCGATGAAGATGGCGTCGGCGCGCTGCAGCAACTGCGCGTATTCGCTCTTGACCTCGCCCAGGATCCGCACGCCCAGGCCAGGGCCCGGGAACGGATGCCGGTAGACCATCTCGCGTGGCAGCCCGAGCGCCACGCCCAGCTCGCGCACCTCGTCCTTGAAGAGTTCGCGCAGCGGCTCCAGCAGCTTCAGGTGCAGCGTTTCCGGCAGGCCGCCCACGTTGTGGTGCGACTTGATGGTGGTGGCCTTCTTGCTCTTGGCGCCGGCGCTCTCGATCACGTCGGGATAGATGGTGCCCTGGGCCAGCCACTGCGCGCCGCGACCGGTGCCGTCGTCGCGCTTGAGCCGCTCGGCCTCGCGCTGGAACACGTGCACGAATTCGCGCCCGATGATCTTGCGCTTCTGCTCCGGGTCGGACACGCCCTCGAGCGCCGACATGAATTCGCCGCTGGCGTCGACATGCACGACGCGCACGCCCAGGTGCTCGGCGAAGGTGGCCATGACCTGCGCGCCTTCGTCCAGCCGCAGCAGGCCGTGGTCGACGAAGACGCAGGTGAGCTGGTCGCCGATCGCGCGATGGATGAGCGCGGCCGCGACGGACGAGTCGACCCCGCCCGACAGGCCGAGGATCACGTGCTCGTCGCCGACCTGCGCGCGCACGCGCTCGACGGCTTCGGCCACGTAGTCGCCCATCACCCAATCCTGCCGCGCGCCGCAGATGTCCAGCACGAAGCGCTCGAGGATGCGACGGCCCTGCACCGTGTGCGTCACTTCGGGGTGGAACTGCAGGCCGTAGAAGCCGCGCGCCTCGTCGGCCATGCCGGCGATCGGACAGGACGCGGTGGACGCCATCAGCTTGAAGCCCGGCGGCATCTCGGCCACCTTGTCGCCGTGGCTCATCCACGCCTTCAGCAGCCCGTGGCCTTCGGCGGTGCGCACGTCCTCGATGCCATCGAGCAGGCGCGTGTGACCGCGCGCACGAACCTCCGCATACCCGAACTCGCGCTTGTGGCCGCCCTCGACTCTGCCGCCGAGCTGCTGCGCCATGGTCTGCATGCCGTAGCAGATGCCGAGCACCGGCACGCCGAGCTCGAACACCGCGGTCGGGCAACGTTCGGTGGCGTCCTCGTAGGCGGACATGTGGCTGCCCGACAGGATGACGCCGCGCGGGGCGAACTCGCGCACGAAGGCGTCGGGGACATCCGACGGATGGATCTCGCAATACACCTTCGCCTCGCGCACGCGCCGCGCGATCAGCTGGGTGACCTGCGAGCCGAAGTCGAGGATCAGGATTCGGTCGTGGCTCATTCGACGCGGTAGTTCGGGGCTTCCTGGGTGATCTGCACGTCGTGCACGTGCGATTCGCGCATGCCGGCCGAGGTGATCTCCACGAACTGCGTGCCATTGCGCATCGCGTCGATGTCGCCCGCGCCGCAATAGCCCATGCTGGCGCGCAGGCCGCCACACAATTGGTAGATGATGGCCACGACGCTGCCCTTGTACGGCACCCGACCCTCGATGCCCTCGGGCACCAGCTTGTCGATGTTGGACGACGAGTCCTGGAAATAGCGGTCGGCGGCGCCCTGCTGCATGGCGCCCAGCGACCCCATGCCGCGGTAGCCCTTGTAGGAGCGCCCCTGGTACAGGATGACGTCACCGGGCGCTTCCTCGGTGCCGGCGAACATCGAGCCGAGCATGACAGTGGAGGCGCCCGCGGCGATGGCCTTGGCCACGTCGCCCGAGTAGCGGATGCCACCGTCGGCGATCAACGGGATGTCGCTGCCGGCGAGCGCGTCGCTGACGTCGGAGATGGCGGTGATCTGCGGCACCCCCACGCCCGCCACGATCCGCGTGGTGCAGATCGAGCCCGGGCCGATGCCCACCTTCACCGCGTCGGCGCCGGCGTCGGCCAGCGCGCGCGCGGCTTCGCCGGTGGCGATGTTGCCCGCGATGACCTGCAGCTTGGCGTGCGCCCGCTTGATCTCGCGCACGCGGGCGATCACGCCGGCCGAATGCCCGTGCGCGGTGTCGACCACCACGGCGTCCACGCCCGCCGCCACGAGTGCCTCGACGCGCTCGTCGCTGTCGCCACCGACGCCGACCGCCGCGGCCACGCGCAGCCGGCCGAGCTCGTCCTTGGAAGCCAGCGGATGCTCGGTCGCCTTGAGCACGTCCTTGACCGTCATGAGGCCGCGCAGCTCGAAGGCGTCGTTGACGACCACCACGCGCTCTAGGCGGTGGCGGTTCATCAGGCGCTTGCCCTCTTCCAGCGTGGCGCCCTCGCGCACCGTGATGAGGCGCTCCCGCGGCGTCATCTTGTCGGCCACGCGTGCGTCCAGTTCTTCCTCGAAGCGCAGGTCGCGGTTGGTGATGATGCCCACCACCTGCTTGCCCTGGACCACGGGAAAGCCGGAAATGCCGTGCTGGCGCGACAACGCGACCACCTGCCGGATGGTCATGTCCGGCGAGATGGTGATCGGATCCTGGACGACGCCGGATTCGTAGCGCTTGACGCGCCGCACCTCGCGAGCCTGCTCGGCGGGCGGCAAATTCTTGTGGACCACGCCGATGCCCCCCTCCTGGGCGATGGCGATCGCCAGGCGGGCTTCGGTGACGGTGTCCATCGCCGCCGACACGAGCGGGATGTGGAGCGCGATGCCGCGCGTCAGGCGGGTCTGGAGGGAGGTGTCGCGCGGGAGGATGTCGGAGTACGCGGGCACCAGGAGGACGTCGTCGAACGTCAGTGCCTTCTTGGCCAGTCGCATGGGCCGTTTCCTCGGGGCACAAAAAGAAATTATACCGGCGGTGGCGCTCGGGGACCGCGAGCGCCGCCCATGCGGATCGGTGCGCCCGTCGGTCGGCTCGGCGGCGGGTCGCGGGCGGGGGCGCCCGGACAATGGTCCGGTCACGCCGGTCCGCGCGCGTGCCACCGCCGTCGGCGTGGCCGGGTCGGGGGTCGTGCGCCGGCCGCCTTCCACCGGGAGATCCGATGAAGCTTTCCCCGCTCGCCGTCCTGTTGCTCGCGCTCGGCGGCGCCGCCCACGCGCCCGAGGCCGCCGCGCAATACCAGTGGCGCGACGAGAACGGACGCATGGTCTTCTCCGACCGGCCCCCGCCCGGCTCGGTGCCCGCCGGCAACCTGATGCGCACGCCGGTCCGGCCTCCGACCGGCGCGGCACCATCGGCCGGTGCCACGTCCGCCAGCGAGGCCGGCGCGTCCGCCGTCGCCACCGCCCCTGCAGCCGTGGGCGGCGAGAACTCGAAGGCGGCCTCGGCCTCCGCGCCGGGCCTTGCGGATCGTGCGCTCGAGCAGCGGCGGCGTCAGGCGGAGCGCGCCGCGCAGGAGAAGGCCGAAGCCGACCAGCGCGCGGCCAACGAGCGCCAGGCCCGCGCCTGCGAAGCATCGCGCGACGCGTTGCGTGCCTTGGACAGCGGCATGCGCGTGGCCAGGGTCAACGCTCAGGGCGAGCGCGAGTTCCTGTCGGACGAGGAGCGCGAACGCCGGGCGGCCGAGCTCCGGCGGGACATGAAAGACAGCTGCAAGAGCAGCTAGGCGGCACCCGGGCGCCAGCGGCTGCGGCCGGCGTTGGCGCGCTGACGCTCGACGCGCTGCTGCCGGGCGAGCTTCGGATCGGCCGCGAGCGGCCGGTAGATCTCGATGCGGTCGCCATCGGCGACCGGACGCTGCGGCGCGACGGCGCGCCCGAAGACGCCCAGGCCTGCCGGATCGCCTCCACCCAACGCGTCGCGCAGCGCGGTTCCCATCGGACCGGCCAAGGCCGCCTCGACCGCGTCGGCCACCGTCGCGTCGTGCGGCAACACAAGCGCGATCCGCAAGGCCCTTTCCGGCATGGCCAGGCAGACCTCGACGCGCGCCGAGCCGCCGGCCGGGCCGCGCGCTTCAGCCATCGAGGGTCTGTTCGGCGCGGCGCACGAAGGCGTCGACGAAAGTGGCCGCGATCTGGTCGAACACCGGGCCCACGAGCCGCGCGACCAGCGCGTTGCCGAAGGCGTAGTCGAGCTCGAACTCGACGCGGCACGCGTCGGGGGCGAGCGCCACGAAGCGCCATTCACCCGTGAGCGTGGAGAACGGGCCCTCTCGCAAGCGCATCACGATGGAGTGCGGTGGGCGGTGCGTGTTCTCGGTGGTGAAGGACTGGTTCAGGCCGCGGTACGCGATGACGATCGTGGCGACCATGCCCTCGGGCGTGCGTTCGAGCACGCGTGCTTCGCCGCACCACGGCAGGAAGCGTGGGTAGTCCTCGATGCGCTCGACCAGCGCGAACATGCGCTCGGCGGGGTAACCGAGCAGGACGGTTTTTCGGACGGTGGGCATGGGCAAGTAGAATGCTCGGCCATTCTAGCAAGGCAACCGGCAAGGCCCGTCCCGACGTGCCTGGCGCGCCGTGCGGCCGCAACCCATGAGCATCGTCGACAACCGCAAGGCCCGGCACGACTATTTCATCGAGGACCGCTACGAGGCGGGCCTTGTGCTGGAAGGCTGGGAGGTCAAGGCGATCCGCGCCGGCCGGACGCAGATCGGCGAAGCCTTCGTGATCGTGCGCAATGCCGAGCTGTGGCTGCTCAACGCGCACATCAGCCCGCTGCCCACCGCCTCCACGCACATCAAGCCCGACGCGACCCGCACCCGCAAGCTGCTGATGCGCGCCGAGGAGATCGACAAGCTGATCGGCAAGGTCGAGCGCGCCGGGTACACGCTGGTGCCCCTGGACCTGCACTACACGCGCGGGCGCATCAAGCTGGAAGTGGGCTTGGCCAAGGGCAAGAAGCAGCACGACAAGCGGGCCACCGAGCGAGAGCGCGAGTGGCAGCGCGAAAAGCAGCGCATCCTGAAAGGCGACAACCGGTAAGCACGGGAGCGTGTCAACAGCACGGGTGCACCGCACGTTCTTGCCGGACGCGCGAGCGTGCCCCGTCGCGGCGCCGAGGGTTTTCCCCGAGGCCCTTTGTTTGCCGGGGCTCGCCGGCTCGGGCTAGCATCTGCGCCGTTGCGCCCAGGTTCCGGAAAGGGACCGCGCGCACCCGGCGCCCGCGGGCCCACCGGTTCAACGAAAGCTCATATCCCTTGGAGATATTGATGAAATCGAGTCCCAAAGTGCTGGCCTTCGCCGTTGCGACGGCTTTCGCCGCACTGGCCGGCACGGCTTCGGCCCAGACGGTGGTCAAGATCGGCCACGTGGGTCCGCTGACCGGCGGCATCGCTCACCTGGGCAAGGACAATGAGCTGGGCGCCCGCCTGGCCATCGAGGACCTGAACGCCAAGAAGATGAAGATCGGCGGCCAGGACGTCACGTTCCAGCTGCTCTCCGAGGACGACGCGGCCGACCCCAAGCAAGGCACCGCTGCGGCGCAAAAGCTGGTTGATGCCAAGGTCAACGGCGTGATCGGACACCTGAACTCCGGCACCACCATTCCGGCCTCGAAGATCTACAGCGACGCCGGCATCGTCCAGATCTCGCCGTCGGCGACCAACCCCAAGTACACGCAGCAAGGCTTCAAGACCGCCTTCCGCGTGGTGGCCAACGACGGCCAGCTGGGCGGCACGCTGGGCCGCTACGCCGCCAAGGAACTGAAGGCCAAGAACATCGCGATCATCGACGACCGCACCGCGTACGGCCAGGGCGTGGCCGACGAGTTCCAGAAGGCCGCCAAGGCCGCGGGCGCGACGATCGTGGGCCGCGAGTTCACCAACGACAAGGCCACGGACTTCTCCGCCATCTTGACCAGCCTGAAGGGCAAGAAGCCCGAGCTGGTGTTCTATGGCGGCATGGACGCCGTGGCCGGCCCGATGCTGCGCCAACTGAAGCAGCTGGGCATGAACGTCAAGTTCATGGGCGGCGACGGCATCTGCACCGAAGAGCTCGCCAAGCTGGCCGGCGACTCGATGGCCGACAACCAGGTCGTCTGCGCCGAGGCCGGTGGCGTGACCAAGGAAAAAGAAGCCAAGCTCAACGAGTGGAAGGGCCGCTTCAAGCAGAAGTTCAACGCCGACGTGCAGATCTACGCGCCGTACGTGTACGACGCCATCATGGTGATGGCCACCGCCATGGAGAAGGCCAAGTCGACCGACCCGGCCAAGTACCTGCCCGAGTTGCAGAAGATCAGCTACGACGGCGTGACCGGCAACATCGCCTTCGACCCGAAGGGCGACATCAAGGACGGCACGCTCACGCTCTACACCTACAAGGGTGGCAAGCGTCAGCAGATGATGGTCACGAAGTAAGCCGCTCGAACGGCTTGCGCTGAATGACCCGAAGGGCGCCGAAAGGCGCCCTTCTTCGTTTCGCCGTGCCGTCGGTCGACCCCGTCCTTCCACCATTCGCGCCGAAGGCCTGCGGCTTAAGGCCGCGGCGGCCGGCAGGTGCGATCAGGCGGCCAACTGCTGCGCCATCCACCAATACAGGGGGATCCCGACCGACAGGTTGAAGGGGAACGTGATGCCCAGCACCAGCCCGACCGACAGGCCGGGATTGGCCTCCGGCACCGCGATGCGCATGGCCGCTGGCGCGGCGATGTAAGACGCGCTGCCGGCCAGCGTGGCCAGCAGCATCGTTCCCCCCACCGACAGCCCCGACGCATGGCCGGCCAGCGCGCCGGCGAGCGCGAAGACCGGCGGCGCCAGCACGCCGAACCCGATCAGGAACGCGCCGCTGCGGCGGATCGCGCTGAACTGCCGGGCGGCCTCGAGCCCCAGCTCCAGGAGGAACAGGCACAGGACGCCACGAAAGGCGTCGATGAAGACCGGCGCGAGCGGCACCATGCCCTGCGGCCCGATGATCGCGCCCACCGTGACACCGGCCAGGAGCAGGTAGACGCTCTTGCCGCAGAGGACCTCGTGGAGCAGCGCAGGCCATTGGGTGCGCGCGCCGGAACGCGCGCGCGCGATGGCCACGCCGACCAGAATGCCGGGGACCTCCATCAGCGCGAGGATCAGCGGCATGGTGGCCTCGGCCTTGACGCCCTGGCGGTCGAGGAAGGCTTGCGCCGCCGCGAAGGTCACGACACTGACCGAGCCGAAGTGGCCGGCGATCGAGGCCGCGTCCGGGCGGCCGAGCGCCCGGCGCAGCACCGGGTAGGCCACCAGCGGAATGCCGGCGCCCAGCGCCAGCGCGGCCATCACTTGCGGCGCGAGCGCGCCCAGGTCGGCGTTCGCCAGTTGCGTGCCGCCCTTAAGCCCGATCGCCAGGAGCAGGTAGATCGACAGCGTTTCGCGAAGCGCGTCGGGCAAGCGCAGCTCGGTGCGCAGCAACTGCGCACCGATGCCCACGAGGAAGAAGAGGACGGCGGGATCGATCAAGGCGAGCCACGGAGCGAGAGCTGCGAGGCCGCGATTCTAGTGCCCGCGCGGGCAGCCGCCTGCGATCAACGCGCCTCGTAGCCGACGCCGGCCAGCCGCTCGAGCTCGATGCGGGCGGCCTGCAGGCCGAAGCGTGCGGCGATCAGCTCGTTTCGCACGGAGCGGAAGGTGCGCTGCGCGTCCAGGAACTCGATGATGCCGCGCTCGCCGAAACGATAGGCGGCCTCGGCGATCTCGAGCGAGCTCCGGGCGCCGAAGATGATGCCGCCTTCGAGCGCCCGCACCTGGGCGAGCGACGCCTGGTAGGCCTGCAAGGCCGACTCGAAACCCTGCGAGAGTTCGAAGCGGCGTCGCTCGGCATCGAAGCGGGCACGCTCAAGATCCGCCTGCGCCGAACGGATCGCGCCTTGGCGGCGATCGAGGATCGGCACCGTGAGGAACACGCCGGCCTGGATCGACGTGACCTCGGGCGCCGTGCTCACCAGCAACCGGATGGCCGCGTTCGGCAACACGAGCCCGCGCTCCACGCCGATCTGGCGTTCGGCCCGCCCGATCTCCGCGGCGGCCACGCGCAGCGCCGGATTGCGCTCGAGCACGGCCTGACGCAGCGATTCCACCGTCGGCGAGTCCAGCGGCTGCTGCAGCTCGCCCTCGACGTTGAAGTCCGCCGGAAGGCCGGGCGCGACCGCCTGGCGCAACTGCGCCTTCGACTGGGCCACCCGCAGCAGGGCCGTCTGGACGTTGCGCCGCGCCACGGCGACCTCGGTCTCCGCGCGAACCAGGTCGAAGCGCGGGCTTTCGCCCGTGCGGACGCGCACCCGGATGCGCTCCAGGATCTGTTCGGTCAGCGCCAGGTCGTCGCGCGCCGCCTGCACTTCTTCCTGGGCGCGCAGCACCCCGAAGTAGCGCTGCCGAATGTCGGCGACCACGTCGGCCTCGGTGACCGCCACGGAGGCCTCTGCCGCCTCGGCATTCGAGGTGGCCGCACCGATCCGGGCGGCACGTAGCGCCGGGTTCTCGAGCGGCTGCGCGATGCCCAGCTCGGTGCCCGTGCCGGAGGTGCCCAGGCCGCGTCGCGCGCGGTTCTCGCCGCCCAGGAACTCGATCTGGGGATTGAGCAGCGCGCTGGCCGTCTGGATGCCGGAGCGCACCGACAGCGCCGACGCCCGCGCGGAGTTGAGCGTGGGGCTCTCGACGCGTGCGAGTTCCAGCAGCTGGTCCAGGGTCAGCACCTGGCCGTCGCGGACCGGCTCGCGCGGTGCGCTGAAGATCAATGGGCTCGGCTGGGTGCCTGGTGGCCGCGCGGCGATCGGTGGTCGCCCGGCGGCACCCGAGCCGGTCCCGGGCGTCGAGCCGGCGCCTGCGCCCGGTGCGGCCGCGGGCGCCGTCGGCGCGCTGGAGGCGCCGGGCCCGCCGGACGGGGACCGGGGCGGCGTGGCGGCCAAGACGGCCGAGCCGGACGTGGCCGAAGCCGCCGCCGGGTTCGGCGACGGCGCTGGCGTCGCGCCCGGGGCGAGCGCGAAGATCGGCGGCTCGTCCAGCAGGCCCGTTCTGCCGGCCGCGACGGCCGCCGGGGTGGCTCCATAGGCGATGGTCAACAACAGCACCGTCGTGGCCAGCGGCCGGGGAAGACGTCTAGCGGAGTCGGTCATCGTATTTGTCTTTGGAGTCCGGGTCATTCATTTGAGCGTGGCTCCGGCCGGCTGGGCGGGGCCGCCGACGCCGCCCGACAGCGCCGTCGCGCCGGGTTGCGCCGCAGCTTGCGGCGCTTGCGCGTCGCCGCGGTCGAACCAGCGATACAGCACCGGCAGCACGAGCAACGTGAGCGAGGTCGAGCTGAACAGGCCGCCGATCACGACCACGGCCAGCGGGCGCGTGACCTCCGAGCCCGGCCCCGTCGAGAACAGCATCGGGATCAAGGCCAGCAACGCCACCGAGGCGGTCATCATCACCGGCCGGAACCGGTGCTCGCAGCCCTCCTGCACCGCGCTCTTCACGTCGAGCCCCTGCTCGCGCAGCTGCCGGATGAAGCTCACCAGCACCACGCCATTGAGCACCGCGATGCCCCACAGGTTGATGAACCCCACCGCCGCCGGAACCGAGAGGTATTCCCCCGACACCAGCAGGCCGAAAATGCCGCCGATGGCGGCCAGCGGCAGGACGAGGATCACCAGCGCCGCGTAGCGCACCGAGCTGAAGAGCATGTACAGCAGGAAGAAGATGGCCGCGATGGTCAGCGGGATGATGATCATCAGCCGGCTCATGGCCCGCTCCATGTTCTCGAACTGCCCGCCCCAGGACAGGGTGTAGCCCTCGGGAAGCTTGACCTGCTCGGCGATGCGGGCCTGGGCTTCGGCCACGAAGCCGCCCAGGTCGCGGCCCTGCACGTTCGCGCCGATCACCAGCCGGCGCTTGCCGCTTTCGCGGGAGACCTGGGCGGGACCATCGGCCAAGGTGATCTCGGCGATGTCGCGCAACGGGACCACCGCGCCCCGGGGCGAGGTCAGCGTGATGTCGCCGATCGCCTCGACATTGTCGCGGTACTGCTGCGGCAGGCGCACCACCGCCGGGAAGCGGCGCTCGCCCTCGTACACCAGCGTCGCCTCGCGTCCCTTGATGGCGATTTCGATGATGTCGTTGACGTCCTCGACGTTGAGGCCCAGCCGCGCGATCGCCGGCCGGTCGATGCGCACCGTCAGGTACTCCTGTCCGGCGACCCGCTCGACCCGCAGGTCGGTCGCGCCGGAGATGCCCGAGAGCACGCGCGCGATCTCGTCGCCGGTGCGGCGGAGCTTGTCGAGGTCGTCGCCGAAGAGCTTGATGGCGACCTGCGAGCGCACGCCGGACACCATCTCGTCGACGCGCGCCGCGATCGGCTGGGAGATGGCGAGCTCCACGCCGGGCAGGTCCCGGAGCGACTCACGGATTTCGTTGGCGATCGTGTCCTGCGTGTAGCCGTCACGCCATTCGGACCGGTCCTTCAAGGTGACGATCGGATCGGACTCGTGGGGCTGGCCCGGATCGGCGGGCGACTCGCCCCGCCCCAGGCGCGACACCACGCTCTGCACCTCGGGAATGGCGGCGATCTTGGCCATCGCCTCGGTTTCCATGCGCACCGACTCGGCAAGCGAGATCTTCGGCACGCGCACGATCACGGGCGTGACCGACCCCTCCTGCATGGTGGGGATGAAGGCCGTGCCGAGCATCGGCACCACCGCCAGCGCCGCCGCGAGCGCGGCCACCGACCCGACGACCACCGTCTTGCCGTTGGCCAGCGCCCAACGCAGCATGGCCAGGTACGCGGGCCGCATCTTGCGCAGCAGCCACGTGTCGTGGTCCGCCCCGCCCTTCAGCGCGAAGAGCGAAAGCACCGGCGTGAGCGTAAAGGACAGCACCAGCGAGATCGCCAGCGCGATCGCGATCGTCAGCGCCAGCGGCGCGAACATCTTGCCTTCCATGCCCTCCAGGCTGAGCAGCGGCAGGAACACCAGGATGATGATGCCGATGCCGTACAGCACCGGCTTTCCGACCTCGGAGGCGGCCTCCAGGATCACCTGCGCCTTGGACTTGCCCGCGTGCGCCGGATCGCCCAGCCGCGCGAAGGCGTTCTCGACCACCACCACCGCGCCATCGACCATCAAGCCGATGGCGATCGCGAGCCCACCCAAGGACATGAGGTTGGCCGACAGTCCGATCTGGTTCATCACCATGAAGGTGAGCAACGGCGTCAGGATGAGCGTGGCCACCACGATGAGGCTGGACCGCACGTCGCCCAGGAAGATGAACAGGATGACGATGACCAGCACGATGCCTTCCAGCAGCACCTTGGCCACGGTCGACATGGCGGCACTGACCAGCGTCGTGCGGTCGTAGAACGACACCACCTGGAGCCCGCCCGGCAGCATGCCTCCGTCATTGATCTCGGCGACCTTGGCCTGGATCCGCGCCACCACCTCGCGCGCGTTGCCGCCCCGCACCATCTGAATGATGCCGCCGGCCGCTTCGGTCTGGCCGTCCTTGATCAGCGCGCCTTGCCGGACCTCAGTGCCCAGCCGGACGTCGGCCACGTCCTTGATGTAGACCGGCACGCCGCGCACCTCGCGCAGCATGATGTCGCCGATGTCTTCCAGCGAGCTGATGAGGCCGACGCCGCGCACCAGGAACTGCTCGGCGTGGCTGGGCAGGACGCCGCCCGACGAATTGGCGTTGTTGCGCGCCACCGCCTCCCACACGTCCTCGACGGTCAGGCCGAAGTAGCGCAGCCGATCCGGCTTGACCAGCACGTGGTACTGCTTGGCGAAGCCGCCCTGCGAGTTGATCTCGGCCACGCCGGGCACGCTGCGCAGCAGCGGCCGCGCCACCCAGTCCTGGATGGTGCGGCGCTCGGTGAGCTCCTCTTCGCTCAGCGGACGCAGGCGGCCCTGCGCGTCACGGTCGGACGGGTGCTCGAGCGTGTACTGGTAGACCTCGCCCAGGCCGGTCGAGACCGGTCCCAGCACCGGCGTGATGTCGTCGGGCAGGTTGGCCTCCACTTCGATCAGCCGTTCCAGCACCCGCTGGCGGGCGAAGAACACGTCGGTCTGGTCGGTGAACACCAGCGTGATCAGCGACAGGCCGTTGCGGTTCAACGAGCGCATCTCGACCAGGCCCGGCAGGCCGGTCATGGCGATCTCGATGGGCACCGTGACGAAGCGCTCGACCTCCGTCGGCGGGCGGCCGGGCGCCTCGGTGGCGACCTGAACCTGGATGTTCGTGACGTCCGGGAAGGCGTCGACCGACAAGCGTTGAGTGGCGAAGGCCCCCGCGATGAGCGCCACGACCGCCAGCACGGCCACCAGGACGCGCTGCTTGAGGGACCAGCTGATGAGACCCGCGATCATTTCGCGGCCTTCGGGCTGGCGGAGGCGACCGCGTCGCTCGTGCCCTCGAGGTTGCGGCGCTGGCGCTCGTTGTTCAGGTGGAACGCGCCGTCGACCACGATGCGCGTGCCTTCCGGAAGACGGTCGAGCAGCGGGCGCATCCCGTTGCGCTCCGGCCCCAGGCGGACGGCCTGGAGCGTGGCGCGGTTGGCCTCGGCGACGACGAAGACATGGTCGCCGTCCTGCTCGCGCACCACGGCGCCCGCCGGCACCAGCTGGCGCTTGCTGCGGCGGGCCTCGATGCGCATGTTGATGAGCATCTGCGGCTTCAACTGCCGGTTCTGGTTGGGCAGGTCGACGCCGACGCGCACCGTGCGCGTCTCGGGGTTGACCACGTCGGCGATGAACACGATCTTGCCTTCCAGCAGGCCGGGGTCGAGCGCCGGCACCTCGATCTCGACGCGCTGGCCGAGCTGGATCTGCGCGATGTCCTGCTCGGGCACGTCGGCGACCGCCCAGACGCTGGAGAGGTCGCTCACGACGAACAGGGCGTCGGACGGCTGCACGACCTGGCCTTCGGCGATCGGCCGCTCGGTGACCGTGCCCGACCGCGTCGCCGTGACCGGCAGCACCGAGTTGATGTGGCCGGTGCGTTCGATCTCCTCGATCGTGCGCGCGGACAATCCGACCGTCCGCAGCTGGTCGAAGGCGGCGCGCTTTTCGGCCCGCGCGACCGACAGCTCGTTCTGGCGTCGCTGCAACTCGGCCGATCCGATCACGTCGGCGGCCAGCAACAGCTGCGCGCGCTCGACGGCGCGCTGCTGGAGCTGCTCGTTGGACGCGGCTTTCAGGAAGGTGAGCTGCGCGGTGGCGAGCGCCTGGCTGCTGATGTCGGCCATCACCTCGCCTTCTCGCACGGACTGCCCGAGCACCGAGCGGATCCGCAACACACGGCCCTCCACCGGCGAACCGATCCGCGCCGTGCGGTAGAGGTTCTTGTCGAGCCGGCCCGGCAGGCGCACGGTCTCCACGGTCTCGCCGACCGAGACCACATCGACCTTGACCCGTGCGGCCATCTCGGGGCGCATCACGATCGACATCGGGTCCGACGCCGCCTGGGCCGCCGCACCGGCCTGCTGCGTGGCGGCCGCCGACTGCGCCGCATTCTTGGACGCGTCGTCGGCCTTGCCGCAGCCGGCCATGACCAGGAAGGCGCCCAGGGAGGCGGCGGCCAGGACGCGGGGGGCGAGCCGGGCGTGGGCCGGCGAGGTCAAGCGATTGAGCATCGGGCTTCTTTGTTGTCGGGTCGGAGAATGGAGGCGTCGACCAGCGTCGGCGAGGTCCACGAACGGCGCGGAGGAATCAACGCGTCGACCGCGGCCACGGCGTCGTAGTGCGGTCTTGGTCACGAGAACTTACGGCTGGGATGGCCGGACGGGCGAACATCGGAGCTCCGGTGCAGTGGCGTGTCTGGAGTGGCAGCCGCGAGCACGGGAAACACCCTTGCCCCGGCGGTGAGCCGAAACAAGGTCTTGCCATCGCGACGCACCTTGCGTGCACCACGCGAGCCGCCGGGGCTAGCTGCGCCCGGAATGACGACGGCCCGACGGGACTCTACGAATCCCGTGGCTACTCCCCTCGATCCTTTGATTTTACGAAACCCTGTCCCGCTCGTCCAGCCTGACCCTACGGACCGCGGGGCCATCCGTCGCCGGGCGCATGCCGGGCAGCGGGCTGGTGATGCCCAGGAAGGACATGAAGGTGGCCGCCACGACCGACAGGCGCCGGTTCGCATGGTGGACGACGTACCAGCGGTCCGCAACGGGAAAGCCGTCCACGTCCAGGATGGCCAGGCGGTCGATCATCGGGTCGACGTCCAGGCAGGCCGTCGAGATCACCGCCACGCCGAGGCCTGCCGCCACGGCGTGCTTGATCGCCTCGTTGCTGCCCAGCTCCATGCGGACGTCCGGCGTGAACCCCCGCTCGGAGAACACCGCGTCGGTCTTCAGGCGGGTGCCCGAGCCGGGCTCGCGCACGATGAAGCGCTCCTCGGCCAGGCGGCGCAGCGGCAGCCGGCCCTGCCCGGCCAGCGGGTGGTCGCGCGGCCCGATCACCACCAACGCGTTCTCGCGGAAGGGAATGCGGGTGAGGCCGGCCATTTCGGGCGGCAGCGCCATGATGTACAGATGGTCGGAATTGTCGGTCAGCCGCTCGATCAGCTGCTCGCGGTTCGCGATTTCCAGCCGGATGTCGATGTCGGGATACTGCCGGCAGAACGGCCCCAGCATGTCCGGGATGAAGTACTTGGCGGTGGTGACGACCGCCAGCCGGAGGGTGCCGCGCTTGAGCCCATGCATTTCGTCGATGCGCTGCTCGAAGCGGGACCAGCTGTCGAAGATGGTGGTGACGGTGCCCTGCAGCTCGCGGCCCGCCTCGGTCAGCATGACGCGGCGCCCCACCTGCTCGAACAGCGCCATGCCGATGTCGTCGGACAGCTGCTTGACCTGCAGCGACACGGTCGGCTGCGTCAGGCCCAGCTCTTCGGCGGCACGCGTGAAGGAAAGCCGACGGGCGACGGCCTCGAACACGCGCAGTTGCTGGTAAGTGAAACGCATCGCCTTCTCCGGCAGTCTTGGACTCCAGTCGGCCGATGCTAGCCAATTCCGACCGGCCGTGCAGCGTTATCGCGCGTGACGGCACCGGTGTCGCCGCCGTCCCGTCATGCCCCGCCCGCGATCAGCGTGCGGCGAGCCGCTGCCAGGTGCCCACGACGGTATCGGGATTGAGCGACAACGAAGCGATGCCGCGCTCCACCAGCCATTCGGCCAGGTCGGGGTGGTCGGACGGCCCCTGCCCGCAGATGCCGACGTACTTGCCCGCCGCGTTGCAGGCTTCGATGGCGCGGGCCAGCAGCGCCTTGACCGCCGGGTCGCGCTCGTCGAAACCCTCGGCCACGAGCCCGGAATCGCGGTCCAGGCCGAGGGTGAGCTGGGTGAGGTCGTTCGAGCCGATCGAGAAGCCGTCGAAATGCTCGAGGAAGCGCTCGGCGAGGATGGCGTTCGAAGGCAACTCGCACATCATGATGACGCGCAACGCGCCGCCCCCCGCAGGCATGCCCACCTCGGCGGGATGATCGATGGCGCCTTCGCCTCGCACCAGGCCGTAGCGCCGCAGGAGCGCCATGACGCGCTCGGCCTCCGACACGGTGCGCACGAAGGGCACCATGAGCTCCACGTTCGTGAGCCCCATGTCCTCGCGCACCCGCTTCATCGCCCGGCATTCCAGCTCGAAGCACTCGGCGAAGTCGGGCGACACGTAGCGCGACGCGCCCCGGAACCCGAGCATCGGGTTCTCCTCCTCGGGCTCGTAGCGGGTGCCGCCGATCAGCTTGCGGTATTCGTTGGACTTGAAGTCCGACAGCCGCACGATCACCGGCTTGGGCCAGAAGGCGGCCGCGATGGTGGCCACGCCTTCGGCCAGCTTGTCCACGTAGAAGGCACGGGGGCTGGCGTGGCCGCGCGCCACGCTCTCGACGGCCTTCTTGAGTTCCCCGTCGACATTGGGATAGTCGAGGATGGCCTTCGGATGGACGCCGATGTTGTTGTTGATGATGAACTCGAGCCGCGCGAGCCCGACGCCCTCGTTGGGCAAGTTGGCGAACTCGAAGGCCAGCGACGGGTTGCCGACGTTCATCATGATCTTGACCGGGCTGGGCGGCATGGCGCCGGTCTCCACCTCGGTGACCTCCGTCTCCAGGAGGCCGTCGTAGATGAAGCCGGTGTCGCCCTGCGAGCAGGACACGGTCACCAGCGCGCCTTCCTTGAGCATCTCGGTGGCGTCCCCGCAGCCGACCACGGCCGGGATGCCCAGTTCGCGCGCGATGATGGCGGCATGGCAGGTGCGCCCGCCCCGGTTGGTGACGATGGCGCTGGCGCGCTTCATCACCGGCTCCCAGTTGGGGTCGGTCATGTCGGTCACCAGCACGTCGCCGGGCTGGACGCGGTCCATGTGCGCCGAGTCGGAGACGACGCGCACCGGACCCGCCCCCACCTTCTGGCCGATGGCGCGCCCGCTGGCCAGCACCGCGGAGGTGGCCTTGAGGGCGTAGCGCTGCTGCTTGCCCTCGGGCCGCTGAGACTTCACGGTCTCGGGCCGGGCCTGCAGGATGTAGAGCTTGCCGTCGACGCCGTCACGGCCCCATTCGATGTCCATCGGACGGCCGTAATGCTGCTCGATGGTCACCGCGTACCGCGCGAGCTCGATCACCTCGGCGTCGGTCAGCGAATACCGGTTGCGCAACTCCGGCGCGACGTCCACCGTGCGCACGCTGCGGCCCGTGCCGCCTTGCGGGTCGAACTCCATGCGGATCAGCTTGCTGCCGATGGCACGCCGCACGATCGGCTGGCGCCCGGCGGCCAGCATCGGCTTGTGGACGTAGAACTCGTCGGGGTTGACCGCGCCCTGCACGACGGTCTCGCCCAGGCCGTACGCGCTGGTGAGGAAGACGACGTCGCGAAAGCCGCTCTCGGTGTCGAGCGTGAACATCACGCCGGCGGCGCCCAGGTCGCTGCGCACCATGCGCTGGACGCCGGCCGACAGGGCCACGCCCGCGTGCGCGAAGCCCTTGTGGACGCGGTACGAGATGGCACGGTCGTTGTAGAGCGAGGCGAAGACGTGGCGGATGCGGTCGAGCACCGCGTCGACGCCGACCACGTTCAGGTAGGACTCCTGCTGGCCGGCGAAAGACGCGTCCGGCAGGTCCTCGGCCGTGGCCGACGAGCGCACCGCCAGCGACGCCTGCGGATTGCCCTCGCACAACCGGACCCACTGCTCGCGGATCTCGGACTCCAGGCGCGCGGGCAGCGGCGCCTCGATCACCCAGCGGCGGATCTCGGCGCCGCACTCGGCCAAGGCCTTGACGTCTTCGGGGTTGAGCGCGTCGAGCCGCTCGGCGATGCGGCCGGTGAGGCCGGACTCGTCCAGGAAGTGCCGGAACGCCTCCGCGGTGGTGGCGAAGCCCCCCGGCACGCGCACACCCGCGCCGGCGAGCTGGCTGATCATTTCACCCAGCGAGGCGTTCTTGCCGCCCACGACCTCGACATCGGTCATGCGCAGCTCTTCGAACGGGACGACGTAGCGTCCTTCGAGACGATTCATGGGAAAGTCCTGACATGGTTGGAATTCCTTGCGTTGCGAGCCGAAGCCGCGAGCGTCGTGGAGGGAGTCCGGCCAGGCGTGTCGCCAGCGCCCCTCCGCGAGGCTCGCCCGGACGGCCGCCGGGCTAAGATCACGATTCTACTTCGCCCCGCCGGGGCGTTTCCTGCGAGGCACCGCCATGCCCGACGCACCCCGCCAGTACGATCGGACCGTGTTCTTCGTGTCCGACGGGACCGGCATCACGGCAGAGACGTTCGGGCAATCCGTCCTCGCGCAGTTCGAAGGACTGCGACTGCGCCGCGTGCGGCTGCCCTTCATCACCGAGGCCGAACAGGCCGCCGACGTGGTCCACCGGGTCAACCACGCCGGGCGGATCGACGGCAGCCGACCGATCGTGTTCAGCACGCTGGTCGACCCCGCGGTGAACGCCGTGGTCCGCCGGGCCGACGCGCTCTTCATGGACCTGTTCGCCACCTTCGTCGAACCACTGGAGCACGAATTCGGCCTGCGCTCGACGCATCGGGTCGGGCAGTCCCACACCGTCGGCGACGTCGCGCAGTACGAGCGGCGCATCGACGCGATCAACTTCGCGCTGACCCACGACGACGGGCAGTCGGCGCGCGACCTGGCCCAGGCCGAGGTGATCCTGGTGGGCGTGTCGCGTTGCGGCAAGACGCCGACCAGCCTGTACTTGGCGATGCAGCACGGCATCAAGGCGGCCAACTGCCCGCTGATCCCAGAGGATTTCGAGCGCCGCCGCCTGCCGGATGCGCTGTATCTCTACAAGCCCAAGATCTTCGGCTTGACCATCGCGCCCGAGCGGTTGCATGCGGTGCGGCACGAGCGCAGGCCGAACAGCCGCTACTCGTCGCTCGAGAACTGTCGCTACGAAGTAGCGGAGGCCGAATCGCTGATGCGTCGCGAGGGCATCCGGTGGCTGTCCTCGACGACCAAGTCGATCGAGGAGATCGCCACCACGATCCTGCAGGAGATCAACGCGGGCGAGCAAGACCGGGTCGAGAAAGTCAAGCCGGGGGTCGCATGAGGCGCCCATGGGTTGGTCTCGTCCTGCTCGGTGCCATGCTGGCGGGCGGCTGCGCGACGCGTCCGGATCCGCAGGCCGTTCTCCGGTCCTTGTCGCCATTCGATCGGCCCACGCCGTCCTTGCAGGCACGGATCGATCGGATGCGCATCGGCGCGACCCGGCTCGAAGACGCCCGCGCGATGCTCGGTTCGCCGGCCGCCCAGGCCACCACCGGCGAGGGCCTGCGGCTCCTCTGGTGGCAGCACTTCGAGGGCGGCCTCGCGCCCGCCAGCCTGGTGCCGGGCTGGAACATCTATGGCGGTGCGGGCAACTCGGTGCTGGTGCGCTCGCAACTGGTCTTCGGGCCGGACGACTTGCTGAGGGAAGTGCGGCAACAGCGCAGCCGGATCGACGGTCGGCTGCAAGACGAGACGCTGGCCGGCTCGCCGCCCATGCCCTGGACCGTGCCGCGCTGACGGGCGGCGGCGGCGCCCCGCGCCCCGGTCAGGCGGCCTCGCGCTGGCGGCGCTGCTCGAAGAGGCACACCGCGGCGGCCGCCGCGACGTTGAGCGACTCCACGGCGTCGGCCTGCGGGATGTAGACCCAGTCGATGGCGGTGTCATCGAGCGTCACGCCCTCGCCTTCGTTGCCGAAGATCCAGCAGGCGGGCGGCCGGAGATCCGTGCGATGCAGGGGCTGCGCATCGCGCAGGCGAGTCCCCAGCGCCCGGCAGCGCAGCCGCGCCGACAGCGTCGCCCATTCGACGCCTTCGCAGAGGGTCAGCGCGAAGTGCGCGCCCATGCCGGCGCGCAACACCTTGGGCGACCAGGCGAAGGCGGTTTGCGGCGCCGTCACCACCAGGCGTACGCCGGCCGCGGCGGCACTGCGCAAGATGGAGCCGACATTGCCGGGGTCCTGGAGACGGTCGAGGAACACGCAGTCGGTGTCGATCCGGTCCGGCAGCAGCCCGGCCGGCGTGGGCACCACGAAGGCGATGCCTGCGCCTCCGGCGAGTTGGGACAGCCCGCGGTAGAGCGCGTCCTCCACCACTGCCAGCCGCCCGCCGCAGCGCGCGGCGATGGCGGCGATCTCGGGGTCGACCAGCGCGGACGCCGCGGCCAACGCCACCCGCGGCTCGCCGAAACGGTCAAGGTAGGCCGCGCACAGGTGCGCGCCTTCGACGAAGGATTCGCCCCGCTTCCGGCGCTCGCGGGCGCTGTCGGCCAGGTGCGCCACCTCGCGCAGCAGCGCGTTGTCCTTCGACGCGATGCGCCGCAGGGAACTCATCCGGCGATCAGCCGGCGCACCGGCGCGAAGCTGCTGCGGTGCTGCGCGCATGGACCGTGGCGCTCCAACAGCAGCAGGTGCTGGCGCGTCGGATAACCCTTGTGGATCTCGAAGCCGTAGTCCGGGAAGCGCAGCGCCAAATCCCGCATGTGGGCGTCGCGTTCGGTCTTGGCGAGGATCGAGGCGGCCGAGATGGCCGCGTCGAGCCGGTCGCCCTTCACCAGGGTCTGCACGGCGCAATCGAGCACGGGTGCGCGATTGCCGTCCACCCGCGCCAGCAGCGGCGACGGAGACAGCTGCCGCACGGCGCGCTCCATGGCGAGCATGGTCGCGCGCAGGATGTCGAGCGTGTCGATCTCCTCGACGCTGGCGCTGGCGACGGCCCAGGCGAGCGCTCGGTCGCGCACCTGGGCGGCCAGGGCCACCCGTTGCGGCGCGCTCAAGAGCTTGGAGTCGCGCAGGCCCGGGATGGGGCGTCCGGGGTCGAGCACGACGGCTGCCGCGTAGACCGGCCCGGCCAGCGGGCCGCGGCCGGCCTCGTCGACACCGCAGACGCGTCGCGGGTCCACGAGCCGGTCATCCGGAATCGGCCTTCGCGGCGCTTGGGCGGCGCTCATGTCCGGCCTCCCCCGTCCACCATGTCGAGCAGGGCCGCAGCGGCCTGCCGCCCGCAATCCCGTGCCAGCGCGTCGTGCAGGGCGGTGAATCGCGATGCGATGCGGTCCCGCAGGCCCTCGTCGTCGAGCTGCGCCAGCAGCGCGGCGCCCATCGCCTCGGGCGTCGCGGCGTCCTGGATCAGCTCCGGCACGACGAAGTCGCGGCACAGTATGTTCGGAAGGCCCACCCAGGGCAGGTAGCCCATGCGCCGCATGATGAGATAGGAAGCGCGCGCCATCCGGTAGGCGATGACCATGGGCCTGGCGAACAGCGCGGCTTCGAGCGTGGCCGTGCCACTGGCGACGAGCACCGTGTCGGCCGCGGCGAGCGCATCGTGCGAGCGACCGTCGAGCACCATCAAGCGGCCCTGCAGCCGGCGCAATGCCCCGCTGGCCGGCCCGCCCAGCAGGCCGTCCAGCGTGGCGCGGATGGCCGGCGTGGCGGCGGGCAGCACGAAGCGCACGTCGCCCCGGCGCTCGGCCAGCCAGGCGGCTGCATGCATGAAGCCGTCGGCCATGTAGCGGATCTCGCTGGCGCGGCTTCCCGGCAGCAGCGCGACCACCGGCGCTTGCGGGTCGAGCCCCAGGGCGTGACGGGCCGCCGGGCGATCGACCGCGCGCGGGATGACGTCGGCCAACGGATGGCCCACGAACACCGCGTCGATGCCGGCGCGCGCATACAGCTCCGGCTCGAAGGGGAAGATGCACAGCATGCGGTCGACCGCCCGGCCGATCGAATGGATGCGACCGCCGCGCCAAGCCCAGATCGAGGGCGACACGAAGTGCGCCGTGCGCATGCCGGCGGCTTTCAGTCGCTCGGCCAGCCCGAGATTGAAGTCGGGCGCGTCGACGCCCACGAACAGGGCCGGACGCTCGGCCAGCAGCCGCTCGCGCAGCTCGGCACGAAGCCGCAGCAGCCGTGGGTATGCGCGCAGGACTTCGGCGTAGCCGCGCACGGCGAGCATTTCCGCCGGCCACCACGCGTCGAAGCCGGCCGCGACCATCGCCGGCCCGCCGATGCCTGCGGTCCGCAGCGCCGGCGCCTGCTGCGCCAAGCCCCTGAGCACCGCCGCCGCCAGCAGGTCGCCGGAGGTCTCGCCCGCCACCATCGCGACGGTGCGCGAGCCGTGCTGGCCCGGGCCGCCGCTCAACGCACGATGCCGCGCGTGACGCCGTCGAGGAAGCCGGCCAGCTGCAGGACGTGGTCGCTGGCGGCCGGGTCTTGCGCGGCCTGCTCGCGCAGCGCCTGGCGCGCCTGCGGCAGCGTCAGGCCGCTGCGGTAGAGCGTCTTGTAGGCGCGCCGGATGCCGGCGATGGCGTCCGCCGCGAAGCCGCGGCGCTTGAGCCCTTCGGAGTTGATGCCGTGGGCCGCGGCGGTGTTGCCGGAGCACATCACGAAGGGCGGGATGTCGTGCAGCACCACGCTGCCCACGCCGGTCATGGCGTGCGCGCCCACCTTGCAGAACTGGTGGATGCCCGTGTAGCCGCCGAGGATCACCCAATCGCCCACGTGGACGTGGCCCGCCAGGTTGGTGGCATTGGCGAAGATGACGTTCGAGCCGACCACGCAGTCGTGCGCGATGTGCACGTAGGCCATCACCCAGTTGTCGTCGCCGACGGTGGTCTCGCCCCGGTCCTGGGTGGTGCCGCGGTTGACCGTGGTGAACTCGCGGAACGTGTTGCGGTCGCCGATCAAGAGCCGGGTGGGCTCGCCCGCGTACTTCTTGTCCTGGGGCGCCGCGCCGATGGACGCGAACTGGAAGATGCGGTTGTCGCGGCCGATCACGGTCTGGCCTTCGAGCACCGCGTGCGCGCCGATGGTGGTGCCGGCGCCGACCCGGACGCCCGGTCCGATCACCGCGTAGGGGCCGACCTCGACATCGTCGGCGAGCTCGGCCGCCGGGTCCACGATCGCGCTGGGATGGATGCGAGCCAAGGTGCGCCCCTTTCGTTGCCCGTCAGGCCGCCGAGCCGCCCGCACCCGGTGGGTCGAGCTCGCGCAGCGCGCACATCAGGACCGCCTCGCACGCCAGCGCACCGTCGACCGTCGCGCGCGCCGAGTACTTGAAGATGTTGCGCGCGCTGCGCACCAGTTCCACTTCCAGCCGGAGCTGGTCGCCGGGCGTCACCGGCCGCTTGAAGCGCGCGTCGTCGATGCCGACGAAGTAGTAGAGCGAGTTCGGGTCCGACTTGCGGCCGGCCGTCTGGAAGGACAGGATGCCGGCGGCCTGCGCCAACGCCTCGATGATCAGCACGCCGGGCATGACCGGCGCCACCGGGAAATGACCCACGAAGTACGGCTCGTTGATGGTCACGTTCTTGATCGCTGCGATCCGCTTGCCCTTTTCCAGCTCGACGACGCGGTCGACGAGCAGGAAGGGATAGCGGTGCGGCAGGTGCTCGAGGATCGCTCGGATGTCGAGCACGGGGGCGTCGTTCATGAAGGTTCTCCGTCCCCGGTGCCGGCGGGCGGGCCCGCGCGGCGCTCGAGGTCGCGCAGGCGCTTGCGCATGTCGTCGAGGTGCCGCACCGTGACCGCCGCCCGCTCCCAGTCGCGGTTGGTCATCAGCGGGAAGGCACCCGTGTAGAAGCCAGGCGTGTCGAGCGAGCGGGTGACCATGGACATGCCGCCCACCACGACGCCGTCGGCGAGTTCGATGTGGCCGACCAGGCCGGCGCCGCCGCCGATCATGCAGCGCTCGCCGATGCGGCTGCTGCCCGAGATGCCGGCGCAGCCCGCGATGACGGTGTGGCGGCCGATGCGCACGTTGTGCCCGACCTGGACCAGGTTGTCGATCTTCACGCCGTCGCCGACGACGGTGTCGTCGAGCGCGCCGCGGTCGATCGCGCTGTTGGCGCCGATCTCGACGTCGTCGCCGATCACCACGCGGCCGGTCTGCGGGATCTTGACGAAGCCCTCGGGGCTGGGCGCGAAGCCGAAACCGTCGGCGCCGATGACCGCGCCCGAGTGAACGATGCAGCGCGCCCCGAGCACGCAGCCGTGGTAGACCGTGACGCGGGCGGCCAGCACCGTGTCGTCGCCGATCGAGGCGCCCTCGCCCACCGTCGTGCCGGGCCCGATGACGCAGCGTTCGCCGATGCGCGCGCCGGCGTCGACGACCGCGTGGGCGCCCACGCAGGCGCTGGCCGCCACGTGCGCGGAGGGGTCGACCACCGCGGTGGCGTGCACGCCGGGCGCGGGCTTCGCGCGGTGGCGCGCGTCGAAGAGCTGGGCTGCGCGGGCGTAGTAGACGTAAGGGTCGTCCGCGACGATCGCGCCGACGCCGGCGGGCACGTCGTCGCGCGCGGCCGCCGGGACGATGACGGCGCCGGCGGCGGTCGAGCGCAACTGCGAGCGGTAACGGGGGTTGGAGAGGAAGGAGAGCTGCTGCGCGCCGGCGCCTTCGAGCGTGGCGATGCCGGTCATGCGCCGGCTGCCGTCACCCACGAGCACGCCGCCGAGGCGACCGACGATCTCGTCGAGGGTGAAGCCCTCGGGGGCGGCCGAACCGCCACCGGGGCGGCCGGGCGATCCGCTCACTTCCCGGCGTTGAGGGCGCGCAGCACGCGATCGGTGATGTCGATGCGCGCGCTCGTGACCACCGCCTCCTGCACGATCAGGTCGTACTTCTCGGTCTCGGCGATGCGCTTGATCTCGCGGTTGGCGCGATCGATGACCTGCGCCAGCTCTTCGTTGCGACGCTGGTTGAGGTCCTCGCGGAATTCGCGCTGGCGCCGCTGGAAGTCCTTGTCGAGATCGGCGAGCTCGCGCTGGCGCCGCGAGCGGTCGCTCTCGGCCAGCGTCGGCGCGTCGCGGTCGAGCCGCTCCGACAGCGACTTGAGACGCGCGGCGATGTCCTGCAGCTCCTTGTCGCGCTTGGAGAACTCCTGCTCGAGCTTGGTCTGCGCGGCCTTGGCCGGCGCCGAGTCGCGCAGGATGCGCTCGGTGTTGACGAAGCCGATCTTGATCGCCGCTTCCTGCGCCGCGGCGACGCCGGCGAGCGAAAGCGCGAGCGCGGCGGCTGCCGCCCGGCGGGCGAAAGCATGCATCACCGTCAGTGTCCGTGTCCTGGAAGTCATCCCGTGATTGTCGCACAACCGCACCAGCGGCTGCGGCGCACCGGCGCGCATCAGAAGCCCGTGCCGATCTGGAACTGGATCCGCTGGGTCCGGTCCCCGGGCCGGGAGCGCAGCGGGAAGCCGAGGCTGAGCTTCAGCGGACCGAAGGGACTCAGCCAATTCATGCCGATGCCGGTGGAGTAGCGCAGGTCGCTGATCGAGAAACCCGATTCGCGCCCGTCGACGAAGTCCTGGGTGGTGAACACGTTGCCGGCGTCGAAGAAGACGAAGGACCGCAGCGTCCGGTCGTTGCCGGTGCCGGGGAACGGGAACACGAACTCGGCGCTGCCGACCACGCGGATGTTGCCGCCGGTGGGACGCCCGTCGGTGTCCTTGGGACCCAGCGAGAACGGCGAGTAGCCGCGCACCGTGCCGATGCCGCCCGCGTAGAAGTTCTTGAACAGCGGGTAGTCCCGGCCGGCGAAGCCACGTCCGAAGCCGACGTCGCCGTTGAGGGCGAGCGTGTAGTCCCGTCCGATCGGCACGAACCACTGGTGCGCGTAGCTGGCGCGCCAGTAGCGCAGGTCGGCCACCGGGAAGGTCGCCTCGACGCTCGCGCTCTGCAACCGGCCGCGGGTCGGCGCGAGCGCGTTGTCGCGGGTGTCCCGCGACCATCCGATGGTGCCGATCAGGCCCGTGCTCGATCGCCCGAAGCTGTTGACGTAGTTGACGAAGCGCGTGGGCGCGGTGGGGCCGAGGTCGAGTTCGGTGTTCTCGGCCACCACGCCGAAGGAGATGCGGTCGAACTCGGTGTAGGGAATCCCGAAGCGCACGCCCGCGCCGGTGGTGCGGATCCGGTAGTCGCCCAGCGCCAGCCGCGAGGCGTCGAACAGCCGCGTGTACAGGTCGAAGGAGCGGCTGATGCCGTCGCGCGTGAAGTACGGGTCGGTCTGCGACAGCGTGATCGTGCGGAACACGCGGCTCGTGTTGACCGACAGGTCGAGCGACTTGCCCGTGCCCAGGAAGTTCTGCTGGCTGATCGAGCCCGTGAGGATCAGCTTCTCGGTGGACGAGACGCCGGCGCCGATGAGGAAGGCGCCGGTGGGCCGCTCCTCGACGGCCATGTTCACGTCGACCTGGTCGGGCGCGTCGGGTACCGGCTGAGTCGCGATCTCCGCGGACTTGAAGTAGCCGAGTCGATTGACCCGCTGGCGGGACAGCCGGATGCGCTCGGCGTCGTACCACGCGCCCTCGAACTGCCGGAACTCGCGCCGCACGACTTCGTCGCGGGTGCGCGTGTTGCCGGAGATGTTGATCCGACGGACGTAGACGCGACGGCCCGGGTCCACCAGCAGCGTGAAGTCCGCCGTGCGCTTGTCGCGATCGATCTGCGGCACCGCGTTGACGTTGGCGAAGGCGTAGCCGAGCTCGCCGAGGCGGTCGGTGATGGCCTTGGTGGTCGCCGACAGACGCTCGCCCGAGAACACGTCGCCGGCCTTGAGCTGCACCAGCTTGCCGAGCTCTTCCTCGCGCCCGAGCAGCTCGCCGCCGAACGTGAAGCCCGAGACGCGGAACTGCTGCCCCTCGGTGATGTTGATCGTGACCACGATCTCGCGCCGGTCGGGCGTGATCGAGACTTGCGTCGAGTCGATGTTGAACTCGAGGTAGCCACGGTTCAGGTAGAACGAACGCAGCGCCTCCAGGTCGCCGGCCAGGCGCTCCCGCGAGTACTGGTCGTTCTTGGTGTACCAGGAGAACCAGGTGGGCGTCGAGAGTTTCAGCTCGTTGCGCAGCACCCGGTCGGAAAAGGCCTCGTTGCCGACGATGCGCACGTCGGCGATCCGGGCCACCTGCCCTTCGTCCACGGCGATGGCGATGGCGACGCGGTTGCGCTCGAGCGGGGTCACCGTCGAGGTGACCTGCACGCCGTAGAGCCCGCGGGCGAGGTATTGCCGCTTCAACTCCTGCTCGGCGCGCTCGAGCGCGGCGCGGTCGTAGATGCGGGATTCGGCCACGCCGACGTCGCGCATGCCGCGCAAGACCGTGTCTCGGTCGAACTCCTTGGTGCCCGACAACTCGATCACGCCGATCGCCGGGCGCTCCTCGACCGCGACCACCAGGACGTCGCCCTCGGCCTCCAGGCGCACGTCCGTGAAGAAGCCGGTCGCGTACAGCGCCCGGACGGCGGCGGCGGCCTTCTCCTCGGTTAGCGTCTCGCCCACGCGCAGCGGCAGGTAGCCGAACACGGTGCCCGGCTCGGTGCGCTGCACGCCTTCGACGCGGATGTCGCGCACGACGAAGGGGTCGAAGGCATGCGCGGCTTGCGCGAACATCAATGCGATCGCCCAGGCGGCGGGTCGCAGCAGTCTCTTGGAAATGGGCACGGTAGACGCAGTCGGGTCGGGCACGGACGATGTTGCGGCGGCCCGCGGGCCGAACCCGCGGGAAGAGCGCGGCGCGGTCAGGTGCCGAACAACCGGGTGATGTCGTTGAACAGCGCCAACACCATCATCGCCATGACGATGCCGAGACCCGCGCGCTGCGTGAATTCGACGAAACGCTCCGGCAACGGGCGCCGCAGGACCGCTTCGAGGCCGAAATATACCAAATGCCCCCCGTCCAACACCGGGACGGGCAAGAGGTTCAAGACGCCCAAGCTCACGCTGATGAGCGCCAGGAAGCCGACGTAGGCCTGCCACCCGATGCGCGCCGACTGGCCCGCGTAGTCGGCGATCGTGACCGGACCGGACAGGTTGCGCCACGACAGGTCGCCCACCAGCATCTTGCCCAGCATGCGAAGCGAGAACACCGACATCCGCCAAGTCTGCTCGGCGCCGCGCACCACGGATTCGATCGGGCCGGCCGCCACCGTCACGGTCTCGACCCGGTTGGCCAGGGCGGCCCCGATCCGGCCCACGCTGCGGCCCTTCTCGCCCGCGCGATCGGAGGGCTTCGATTCCGGGACCACCTGGATGTCCAGGCGGGCATCCCCGCGCGCCACGGCCAACGCGATCGGTTGGCCCACGCGCTCGCGCACGCGCTCGATGAGGCCGTCGGCACGGCGGATGGGCTCGCCGTCGACCGCAAGCACGCGGTCGCCCGGCAGCAGGCCGGCCCGCTCGGCCGCGCTGCCCGCCACCACCTGCGCCACCTCCACGCTGGCCGCTGCCGGCTCGACGCCGAGCGTGCGCAGGAAATCGCGCTCGAGCTCCTCGGCGGGGAGGGTCTGCGCAGGCATCACCAGCGTACGGGTCGCGCCGTCGCGCTCGACGGTGAGCGACGCCGGGCGTCGCTCGATCATCGCTTCGAGCATGGACAGGCGCAGCTCGTTCCAGGACTTGACCGAGTCGCCGTCGACGGCCACCACCCGATCGCCGGCCGCCAACCCCGCCGCGGCCGCGGGCGAGGCGGCGCGCGGCGCGTCGACCACCGCGGCGGGCTCGGTCACGCCCGACAGCGCCAGCACGGCATACAGGACGATCGCCAGCAGCAGGTTCGCCGCCGGTCCGGCCGCGACGATCACGCTGCGTTTCCAGACAGGCTGCCGCCCGAAGGCCCGCGGCAGGTCCGACGGCGGGATGTCGGCCGAGGGCGTCTCGCGCTCGTCGAGCATGCGCACGTAGCCACCCAGCGGGATGGCGGCGAGCGCCCATTCCGTCCGGTCGCGGCCGAAGCGCCGGGACAGGATCGTCGGGCCGAAGCCGACGGAGAACCGGAGCACCTTGACGCCGCACCAGCGCGCCGCGAGGTAGTGGCCCAGTTCGTGGAAGAACACCAGCAGCGCCAGCGCGAGCACGAAGGCGACGAGGGTCTGGCCGAAGATCATGCTTGCAGACTCCTGGGGGAACGTTCGCGCAGGCCGGCGGCCTGCCGCGCGACGGTGCGCGCTTCGCCATCGAGCGCGAGCACCGCGTCCAGCGAATCGGGCGCCGCGCGCGCGCCCAAGGAGGACAGCGCCGCGTCGGCGACCGCCGCGATCGCCGTGAACGGGATGCGGCCGTCCAGGAACGCCTCGACGGCGATCTCGTTGGCGGCGTTGAGGACGCACGGCGCAGAGCCTTGCGCGGACAGCGCGGCGCGCGCGAGCGCCAGGCAGGGAAAGCGCGTCTCGTCGGGCGGCTCGAAGTCCAGGCGGGCCAGCAGCGCGAGGTCCAGGCGCGCCACACCGCTGTCGATGCGCTCCGGGTAGGCCAGCGCCTGCGCGATGGGCGTGCGCATGTCGGGGTTGCCGAGCTGCGCCAGCACCGAGCCGTCCGCGTACTCGACGAGGGAGTGCACGATGCTCTGCGGGTGCACGACCACGTCCAGCGCCGAGGCCGGCGCGTCGAACAGCAGCTGCGCCTCGATCAGCTCGAGGCCCTTGTTCATCATGGTCGCGGAATCGACCGAGATCTTGCGCCCCATGCTCCAGTTCGGATGGGCGCAGGCCTGCTGGGGCGTGACCCGCTCCAGCTCGGCCGGCGTGGCACGGCGGAAGGGCCCGCCCGAAGCGGTCAGCACGATCCGCGTCACGCCGGCGCGCGCCGGGTGCGAAGGATCCGGGATGCACTGGAAGACGGCGTTGTGCTCGGAGTCGATGGGCAGGACGGTGGCGCCGCCGGCCCGCGCGGCCCGCAGGAACACCGCGCCGGCCATCACCAGCGCTTCCTTGTTGGCGAGGAGGATGCGCTTGCCGGCGGCGGCGGCGGCAATGGCCGCCGGCAGGCCGGCCGCGCCGACGATGGCGGCCATGACCGCGTCCACCTGCGGCGCGCAGGCCGCGTCGATCGCCGCCTGCCCACCGTCGGCGACCTCGGTGGCGATGCCTTCCGCCTCGAGCAACCGCGCCAGGGCACGTGCGGCGTCCTTGTCGTGCATGACCGCCAAGGCCGGCGAGACCAGGCGGCATTGCCCGAGCATGAGGTCCACCGATCGGCTGGCGACCAGCGCATGCACCCGGAAGCGGTCCGGGTGACGGGCGACGACGTCGAGGGTGCTTTGGCCGATCGAGCCGGTCGAGCCGAGGATGGTCAGCGTCTGCACTAGGCGGGCGGATGCGCCGGATGGCGGGGCGGGACCGCCATTATCGCAGCAGCAGCACCAGCAGCAGAGCCGCCGGCATGACCGCCACCAGCGCGTCGATGCGGTCCAGCACGCCTCCGTGGCCCGGCAGCGTCCGGCCGCTGTCCTTGACGCCGGCCTGCCGCTTCACCAGCGACTCGTGCAGGTCGCCCACCACCGAGACCGCGGCCAAGGCGAGCAGGACCAGCGCGGCGCCGACCGTTCCGAGGCGGGACACCAGCAAGGCGGGCAGCGTCTGCCAATGGGGCGCCCAGTGGGCGACGGCGATGCCCGCCAGCGCGACGACCACCGCCGCGCCGATCGCGCCCTCCCATGTCTTTCCCGGGCTGATGGCCGGCGCGAGCTTGCGCCGGCCGATCGAGCGGCCGACGAAGTAGGCGGCGACGTCGGCCACCCAGACGAGCGCCATGGCCGACAGCAGCAAGGCGACGCCGCCGTCCCGCAGTTCGACGAGCGCGGCCCAAGCGGCCGCCAGCAGCAGCAGCGCGAGCGCCACGCCGCCGGCGCGGGCGTCGTGGCGCGCCAGTGCCGCCGGACCACCCACGAGCCAGTACGCCGCGGCCGGCACGGCGAGAACCAACAGCGCGACCGGCGGCCAGCCGCCGGCCGAATGGCGCCACGCGAGCGCCGCGATCCCGGCGACGGCGACCAGGGCGGCCATCGGCCAGGCGGCGGATGAACGGCCGAGCAGCCGAGTCCACTCCCACGCGGCCGCGGTCACGAAGAGCACCGTGAGCGCACCCCAGGCCAGCGGCGACCAGAGCAGCGCCGGCAGCAGCAGGGCGAGGAGGACGACGGCGGTGAGGACCCGGGTTCGCAGCACGGTCGGGAGCGAGGCGCGGGTGCCGTCAGGCGGACGCCACGAGCTGCGCGCCCGTCCGTCCGAAGCGACGCTCGCGTCGGCGGTAGGACGCGAAGGCACGCTCCAGCTCGTCGGCGCCGAACTCCGGCCAGAAGGTATCGGTGAAGTACAGCTCGGTGTAGGCCAGCTGCCACAGCAGGAAGTTGCTGATCCGCTGCTCGCCACCGGTGCGCACGAAGAGGTCGGGCTCGGGCGCGTAGGACATGGCCAGGTACGGCGCGAGGTGGTCCTCGGTGATCGCGGACGGGTCGGCCCCCAGGCGCGGGTGTTCGGTGAGCATGCGTCGGGTGGCTTGCATGATGTCCCAACGACCGCCGTAATTGGCCGCCACGGTGAGCGTCATGCGCGGATCCGGCACGGCACGCGCCTCGGCCGACGCGATCAGGTCGCGCAGGCGCGGCTCGAAGGCGGAGAGGTCGCCGATCACGCGCAAGCGGATCCGGGACTCGGCCAGCTGCGCCACCTCGCGCTCCAGCGCGGCGATGAACAACCGCATCAGCAGGCTCACCTCATCGGCGGGGCGGCGCCAGTTCTCGGAGCTGAACGCGAAAAGGGTGAGGAACTCGACGCCGCTGCGGGCGCAGGCTTCGACGGTCGCGCGCACGGCCTCGACGCCCTTTCGGTGCCCCGCCACGCGCGGGAGGTGGCGCGCCTGGGCCCAGCGACCGTTGCCGTCCATGATCACGGCGACGTGCCGGGGCACCTCGCCGTGCAGTGGGATGCCCTGCGTGGAGCTGACGATGGGTTTCAACGGGCGGTCGCTTCGGGTGGGATGAGGCAGCATGGACAGGCAGGCGACTGGACCTCCGGGCGCGGTGTCGCCGCGCTCAGATGGTCATGATCTCCTTCTCCTTGTCGCCCAGCATCTTGTCGATCTCCACCACGTAGCGGTCGGTCAGCTTCTGGACGTCTTCCTGGGCGCGGCGCTCTTCGTCTTCGCCGATCGCCTTGTCCTTGAGCATCTTTTTGAGCTGCTCGTTGGCCTCGCGGCGCAGGTTGCGCACCGCGACCTTCGCGCCCTCGCCCTCGGTCTTGACGACCTTGTTGAGCTCGCGGCGCCGCTCCTCGGACAGGGGCGGCATCGGCACGCGGATGATGTCGCCCAGCGACACCGGGTTCAGACCGAGATCGGACTCGCGGATCGCCTTGTCGATCACCGAGCCCATCTTCTTCTCCCAGGGCGACACGCCGATGGTGCGCGCGTCGACCAGGGTCACGTTGGCCACCTGGCTGATCGGCACCATCTGGCCGTAGTAGTCGACCTGCACGTGGTCGAGCAGGCCGACGTGCGCACGGCCCGTGCGGATTTTCGCCAGCGCCGTCTTGAGCGACTCCAGCGACTTCTGCATCTTCTGTTCGGTGGACTTCCTGAGTTCTGCGATCGTCATGGGTTGCACTCCGGAGGAAGCGACGCGCAGGCCGGCGACGAGGCGGCGCGGCGCGGCGTCAGACGTGGACCAGCGTGCCCTCGTCCTCGCCGAGCACGGCGCGCCGCAGCGCGCCGTCCTTGAAGATCGAGAACACCTTGATCGGCAGGTTGGTGTCGCGGCACAGGGCGAAGGCGGTGGCGTCCATCACCTGCAGCCGCAGCGAGATGGCGTCGTCGAAGCTGATGCGCTGGTAGCGGGTGGCCCGGGGATCCTTCATCGGATCGGCGGTGTAGACGCCGTCGACCTTGGTCGCCTTGAGCACGATCTGCACGCCCATCTCGGAGCCGCGCAGCGCGGCCGCCGTGTCGGTCGTGAAGAACGGGTTGCCCGTGCCGGCGGCGAAGATGACGACCTTGCCCTCTTCGAGGTAACGCAGCGCCTTGGGCCGGATGTAGGGCTCGACCACTTGCTCGATGTTGAGCGCGCTCTGCACGCGCGCCTCGATGCCCGCGCGCTTGAGCGCGTCTTGCAGCGCCAGCGAATTCATGACCGTGGCCAGCATGCCCATGTAGTCGGCCGTGGCCCGGTCCATGCCCGCGGCGCCGCCCGCCACGCCGCGGAAGATGTTGCCTCCACCGATGACGATGGCGAGCTCGACGCCGAGGCGGGAGATCTCGGCGATCTCCTGGACGATGCGACCGATCGTCGCGCGATCGATGCCGTAGGTCGAATCGCCCATCAGCGACTCGCCGGACAGCTTGAGGAGGACTCGCCGGTAGGCGTTGGGCGGCAGCATCGGATTCCCTGGCGATGACGGGTGTTGGCGGAACGCTCCGGGTCAGCGCGAGGCGCCGGCGCCCGGCTTGTCCTGGGCAGCGGCCGCGGCGGCCGCTTGCGCCGCGACTTCCGCCGCGAAGTCGGTCTGCTTCTTCTCGATGCCCTCGCCCACCACGTACAGCACGAACGAGGCCACCTGGGCGCCGCGCGCCTTCAGCAGCTGCTCGACCGTCTGCTTGTCGTCCTTGACGAAGGGCTGCCCCAGCAGGGTGACTTCCTTGAGCACCTTGGCGACCGCGCCGTCGACCATCTTGGCCACGATATCGGCCGGCTTGCCGCTTTCGGCCGCCTTCTGCTGGGCGATCGAGCGCTCCTTCTCGATGAAATCGGCGGGCACGCCGGTGCGGTCGAGCGACTTGGGCTTGCTGGCCGCGACGTGCATGGCCAGGTCGCGCGAGAGCTGCTCGTCGCCGCCGACCAGGTCGAGGAGCACGCCGATCTTGCTGCCGCCGTGCACGTAGCTGGCCAGCCGGCCCTGCGCGTCGATGCGCTGGAAGCGGCGGATCGACATGTTTTCGCCGATCTTGCCGATCAGCGCCTTGCGGTATTCGTCGACGGACTGGCCGTTGCCGAAGTCCAGCGCCGACAGCGCGTCCACGTCGGCCGGCGACTGCTGCGCCACCAACTCGGCCAAGCGCTGGGCCATGGCGACGAAATCGTCGTTCTTGGCGACGAAATCGGTCTCGCTGTTGACCTCGACGATGGCGCCCGTCTTGCCGTCGGCCGCGATGTGCAGCCCGACGATGCCTTCGGCGGCCACGCGCGAGGCGGCCTTGTTGGCCTTGTTGCCGAGCTTGACGCGCAGCAGCTCCTCGGCCTTGGCCAAGTCGCCGCCAGCCTCGGTCAAGGCCTTCTTGCATTCCATCATCGGCGCGTCGGTCTTCTCGCGCAGTTCCTTCACCATGCCCGCAGTGATCTCGGCCATCGCTCGTTGCTCGCTTCGCTAGTCGGTTGGTTGCCAGCCGGCCCGCGGATGACGCGGGCAGCGGCAGTCGTTCGGATGTGTGTGCCCGGGGCCTTCGCCGCGGCACGCGGCACGCCCCGGTCGGCGCTGGCGGTGCGGGACGGCGACGGAGCGTCACGCCCCGCGGCCCGCGCCCGCGCTCGTCTCGATGCCGGGCCGGCTGGCGGCCGGCCGTCGACGGCACGCCCGCGGAGCCGCCCCACGGCCGGTCAGCCGGCCGAGTTTTCCTCGACCTCGACGAACTCGTCCTCGCCTTCGTCGGCGGTCTTGGCGATCTCGGCCAGCGACGCGCTGCGGCCCTCAACGATCGCGTCGGCGATGCCTTGCGCGTACAGCCGCACGGCCTTGCCGGAGTCGTCGTTGCCCGGGATCACGTAGTCGACGCCCGCGGGCGAGTGGTTGGTGTCGAGCACCGCGACCACCGGGATGCCGAGCTTGTTGGCCTCGGTGATGGCGATCTTGTGGTAGCCCACGTCCAGCACGAAGATGGCGTCGGGCAGGCCGGCCATGTCCTTGATGCCGCCGATGGCGGTGTTGAGCTTCTCCATCTCGCGCGAGAAGACCAGCGCTTCCTTCTTGGACATGCGCTCCAGCACGCCTTCCTGCTGCTGCTGCTCCATCTCCTTCAGGCGCTTGATGGAAGTCTTCACCGTCTTGAAGTTGGTCAGCATGCCGCCCAGCCAGCGCTGGTCGACAAAGGGCATGCCGGCGCGCTGGGCTTCCTCGGCGATGATCTCGCGCGCCTGGCGCTTGGTGCCGACGAACAGCACCGTGCCGCGGTTGGCGGCGAGCTGGCGCACGTACTTCGAGGCCTCCTGGAACGACACCAGGGTCTTCTCGAGGTTGATGATGTGGATCTTGTTGCGCTGACCGAAGATGTACGGCGCCATCTTCGGGTTCCAGTAACGGGTCTGGTGGCCGAAGTGGACTCCGGCCTCGAGCATCTGCCGCATGGTGACGGACATGGGTGACTCCACGAAGGGTTGGGACTTGCGACCCGCGCAAACACCCCGGACGCGCGAAGAAGCGGCACCGGGGCACCCTCGGACGGCGGGCCGCGAGGATCGAAGGCTCGGGCCGGCAAGCCGTGGTGTCGCCACGTGACAGCAGGGACGACCACGGACTGCCGCGCAAACCTAAGCCTATAATTGTACGACAGATTTCCCTTCGAACTCAACGGCGCGCTCACCGCTCGTGCAGCCGCCCGGACGCCACATGTCGATCGTCATCAAGAACGCCGCCGAAATCGAGGCGATGCGCACCGCCGGCCGCCTGGCCGCCGAGGTCCTGGACTTCATCGCGCCGCACGTCCGCCCCAACGTCACCACCGGCGAACTCGACCGGCTGTGCCACCAGTACATGGTCGAGGTGCAGGGTACGGTGCCGGCGCCGCTGAACTACGCGCCGCCCGGCTACCGTCCCTTCCCGAAGGCCATCTGCACCTCGGTCAATCACCAGGTCTGCCACGGCATTCCGGGCGACAAGGTCCTCAAGGGCGGCGACGTCCTGAACATCGACGTCACGGTCATCAAGGACGGCTTCCACGGCGACACCAGCCGCATGTTCTTCGTCGGCGACCCGTCGATCGCGGCCCGCCGGCTGTGCGAGGTCACGCTGGAATGCATGTGGGTGGGCATCGACCAGGTGCGGCCCGGCGCCGCCTTGGGCGACATCGGCGCGGCGATCCAGCGCCATGCCGAATCGGCCGGCTATTCCGTGGTCCGCGAATTCTGCGGCCACGGCATCGGGCGCAAGTTCCACGAAGAGCCGCAAGTGCTGCACTACGGCCGACCGGGGACGGGCGTGACGCTCGCGCCGGGGATGATCTTCACCGTCGAGCCGATGGTGAATGCCGGCCGTCGGGAGGTCCGGGAACTGGCCGACGGCTGGACGATCGTCACCAAGGACCACAGCCTCTCGGCTCAGTGGGAACACACGGTGCTCGTGACCGACACCGGCCACGAGGTGCTCACGACGTCCGCCGGCGCGCCCGCCAGACCCGTCTCGCTCGCTCGCGCCGCGGCCGCTTGAACCCATGGCGGCACAGCCCGGCCTGATCGACGGCCCGCCGGCCGGCGAGCCGCAGGCCGCCGCGCCCGCCGCCGCAGGCACCATCGCCGCGGTTCGTTCCCGGCTTCGCGCGCTGCGCGCGGATGCCCTCGCCGACTTCCAGCGCGACGGGGAGCCGAGAAGGCTCCTCCGGCAACTGTGCCGCGTCGTGGACGCCGCGCTGCGGGACCTTTGGCTGGCGCACGCCGCCCGCGGCGACGGCGGCCAGCCCAGGCTTCCTGCGGCGGCCGCGCTGGTCGCGGTCGGCGGCTATGGGCGCGGCGACCTCTTCCCGCACTCGGACGTGGACATCCTGGTGCTGTTGCCGGAGGGGCACGACGAGCAGGCGCTGCGCGCAACCGAGTCCTTCGTGGGCGCCTGCTGGGATGCCGGGATCGAGATCGGCCACAGCGTCCGCACGCCCTCGCAGTGCCTGCACGAGGCGGACGGCGACGTGACCGTGCGCACGGCGCTCCTGGAGATGCGGCCGTTGGCCGGGAGCCGCGCCGCCGCCGCGCGGCTGGCCCGCGACTGCTCGGCCAGCATGGACGCGCGCGCCTTCTTCCGCGCGAAGATGCTCGAGTTGCGCCAGCGCCACGCCAAGCACCAGGACACGCCGTACAGCCTCGAGCCCAACTGCAAGGAGAGCCCCGGCGGGCTGCGCGACCTGCACGCCGTCTTGTGGGTGGCCCGCGCCGCGGGCCTGGGGCGCAGCTGGCCGCAGCTGGCGCGGCGCGGAATGCTGATGGCGGCCGAGGCGCGTTCGGCCGCCGCCAACGAGCGGATGCTGCTGCGCATCCGCGCGCACCTGCACGTGCTGGCGCGGCGACGCGAGGACCGGCTGGCCTTCGACTTGCAGGCGCCGCTGGCGCGCGCCCTCGGGATCGGCGCGGCCCAGTCGGACCGGCGCGCCAGCGAGCACCTGATGCAGCGCTACTACTGGGCCGCCAAGGCGGTGCTGCAGCTCTCCACGATCGTGCTGCAGAACATCGAGGCCGAGCTCTTCCCGCAGGTCGGCGACGCGCGCGCCATCGACGCGCAGTTCTCCGATCGAGGCGGGCTGCTGGAGATCGTCGACGAGGGCCTGTTCGAGCGCGACCCGAGCGCGATCCTGCGGGCCTTCCGCACCATGCAGCAGCACGCCGAGCTGACAGGCATGAGCGCGCGCACCATGCGCGCGATCTGGCGCGCGCGCGGCCGCATCGACGCACGCTTCCGGCGCGACCCGGTCAACCGGGCGATGTTCATGCAGATCGTGCGCAGCCCGCGCGGCATCACGCACGAATTCCGTCGCATGAACCAGCTTTCCGTGCTTGGGCGCTACCTCCCGGCGTTCCGCAGCATCGTCGGCCGCATGCAGCACGACCTGTTCCACGTCTACACGGTGGACCAGCACATCCTGATGGTGATGCGCAACCTGCGCCGCTTCACCATGCCGGAGCACGCGCACGAGTACCCGCTGTGCAGCGAGCTGATGGCCTCCTTCGGCCGCCCGTGGCTGCTCTACATCGCGGCGCTCTTCCACGACATCGCCAAGGGGCGCGGCGGCGACCACTCCGAGCTGGGCCGCGTCGACGCGCGCCGCTTTTGCCGCGTCCACGGGCTGGCGCCCTGGGAGACGCGGCTGGTGGACTTCCTCGTGACCGAGCACCTGACCATGTCGTCGGTGGCGCAGAAGCGCGACCTGACCGATCCGGCGGTGATCGACGAGTTCGCGCAGCGCGTGGGCACGATGGAGCGGCTCACCGCGCTCTACCTGCTCACGGTGGCCGACATCCGCGGTACGAGCCCCAAGGTGTGGAACGCCTGGAAGGGCAAGCTGCTCGAAGACCTGTACCGGGCGACGGCCCGGGTGCTGGGCGGCGAGCGTCCCGATGCCCACGCGATGATCGACGCGACCCGCACCGAGGCGACCCGCCTGCTCAACCTGCAGGGCCTGGATCCGGAGGCCTACCGGGACTTTTGGGCTCGGCTGGACGTGTCCTACTTCCTGCGGCACGAGCCGGCCGACATCGCGTGGCACACCCGCACGCTCTTCCGGCATCGCGACGAATCGGGCCCGCTGGTGCGCACGCGCCTGGCCTCGATCGGCGAGGGCTTCCAGGTGACGACGTGGCTGCCCGACCAGCCCGACCTGTTCGCGCGGATCTGCGGCTACTTCGACCGCAAGAACCTATCGATCCTGGACGCCCGCATCTACACGACGCGTGACGGCCGGGCCTTGGACACCTTCCTGGTGCACGAGCCCGGGTTCGCCGGGAGCTACCGCGACGTGCTGCAGTTGGTCGAGAGCGAGCTCGCCGAGGCGCTGCGGCTGCGGGCGCCGCCCGGCGCGCCGGTGCGCGGGCGGGCCTCGCGCCGATCGCGCAGCTTTCCGCTGCGGCCGCGCGTGGATCTGCGACCGGACGAGCGCGGACAGCACTACCTGCTGTCGGTGACCGCGGGCGACCGCACCGGGCTGCTCTACGGCATCGCCCGCGTGTTGGCCGAGCGCGGCATCAACCTGCGGACCGCTCGCATCTCCACCCTGGGCGAGCGCGCCGAGGACAGCTTCCTGATCGACGGCCCGGGGCTGTCGGACGAGCGGGTGCAGATCGACCTGGAGACCGAGTTGCTGAAGGCCTTGGAGGCCTGAGCACTCGGCACGGACGAAGCTCAGTCGTCGTCGCCCAGGCCCGCACCGGGGAAGAGCTCTTCGGTGAAACCGAACTTGGTGAGGTCCTCGATGCGGCGCGGATACAAGATGCCGTCGAGGTGGTCGCATTCGTGCTGCACCACGCGCGCATGGAAGCCCTCGGCTTCGCGCGCTATCGGCACGCCGTCCAGGTCGACGCCGCTGTAGCGGATGCGCGTCCAGCGCGGAACGAAGCCGCGCATGCCCGGCACGGACAGGCACCCCTCCCAGCCGCCCTCCTTGTCGTCGGCCAACGGCTCGATGACCGGGTTGAGCAGGACGGTGGTCGGCACTTCGGTCGCGTCCGGGTAGCGCGGGTTGCGCTGCACGCCGAAGATCACCAAACGCAGGTCCACGCCGATCTGGGGCGCGGCCAGCCCGGCGCCGTTCAGCGCATGCATGGTGTCGAACATGTCGACGACCAGCGTGGCGAGTTCGGGCGAACCCACGCGACGCACCGGCTGCGCCACCCGCAACAGGCGCGGGTCGCCCATGCGGAGCACCTCGCGGATCATGGCGCCGCCTCCGGCGCCGGCGTGAGCGCGACGGCCGGCGCGTGCGGCGCCGCGGATCCGCCGTCCGCGAGCCTGCGGACCAGTTCGACCAGCAGCACCCGCACGCGGCTCATGGTGGCGTCCAGGACGGCGCCGATCGCCTCCATCGAGATTTCCTCCGTGCTGTCGCCCTTGCCTGCCGCGTGGTTCACCACGACGCACAGGGCCGCATACGGAATGTCCAGCTCGCGCGCCAGCGCGGCCTCGGGCATGCCGGTCATGCCGACCAGATCGCAACCGTCGCGCTCCATGCGCCGGATCTCGGCGGCCGTCTCGAGCCGCGGCCCCTGCGTGCAGCCGTAAGTACCGCCATCATGAACCGCGTCGCCCGTGCGTCGCGCGGCGTCCAGCAGGCGAGCCCGCAGGTCGAGGTCGTAGGGGTGCGTGAAATCGACGTGCGTGACCGGCTGCTCGCTGCCTTCGAAGAAGGTGAAGCGCCGGCCGTGCGTGTAGTCGATGAGCTGGTCGGGCACCACCAGTGCGCCGGGACCGCAGTCCCCGGCGATGCCTCCGACGGTGGCCACCGACACGATGCGGTCGACGCCGACGTGCTGCAGCGCCCAGAGGTTGGCGCGGTAGTTGATCTCGTGCGGCGCGATGGTGTGGCCATAGCCGTGCCTCGCCAGGAACACGATGTCCGTGGTGTCCAGCCGCCCGAAGGTCAGCGCGCCGGACGGATCGCCATACGGCGTCCGGATGGCCTGGCGGCGCGTGTCGCGCAGGTCCGCGAGCTTGGCCAGCCCGCTACCACCGATCACTGCAAGCATCCGTGTCGCTCCAAGGGTTCAATGGGTTGGTTCGGATCGAAGCGGCGCGCCGCACGCGAGCAGTTCGACGAAAGCGGCCTCGTCGAGCACCTCGACGCCGAGTTCGCGTGCGCGCTCGAGCTTGCTGCCGGCCGCTTCGCCCGCCACCACGAAGGATGTCTTCTTCGAGACCGACGAGGCCGTGCGTCCGCCGGCTGCGCGCACGCGCGACTCCGCCTCGTCCCGGGACATCCCGGACAGCGTCCCGGTGACGACGACCGTCTTGCCTGCCAGCACCCCGGTCGCGGGCGCCGCGTCACGGGCCGCCTCGCGCAGGGCGCGCATGCCCTCCGTCTGCGGCCACGTGATGCCGGCCGCTCGCAGCTTGGCGATCACCTCCAGATTGTGGGGCTCGGCGAAGAAGGCGGCCACGGCGTCGACGATCTCCGGGCCGACGCCCTCCAGCGGCACCGGCAGCGGCCGCTCGCCGCGGGTGCGCCGCTTGGCGTTCTCCCTCTGGACCTCCTTCTTGCGCTCCAGGAGCGCGGCCCAGTCCTTCACCACGATGGGCTCGAGCGCACCGTACTCGGCCGCGAGCAACCGCGCGACTTCCTCGCCGACGTGGCGGATGCCGAGCGCGAACAGGAAGCGCTCCAGCGTGGTCTGGCGCGAACGCTCGATCGCCGCCAACAGGCGCTCGGCGGACTTGTCGCCCATCCGATCGAGGCCCGACAGGGTGCCTTTGTCCAAGGAATAGAGGTCTGCCGGCGTGCGGACCAAGTCTCGCTCGACCAGTCGCTCGACGATCCGCTCGCCCAGGTTCTCGATGTCCATGGCGCGGCGCTGCGCGAAGTGCAGCAGGGCCTGGCGGCGTTGCGCCTTGCAGAACAGCCCCCCGACGCAGCGCACCACCGATTCGCCGGCCTCGCGCACGACGGCCGAGCCGCACACCGGGCAATGCGCGGGCATCACGAAGGCCCGGGCCTGCGGCGGACGCCGGTCCGGCAAGGTCCGCACCACCTCCGGGATCACGTCGCCGGCGCGCCGCACGACCACGGTGTCGCCGATCAGCACGCCCTTGCGCGCGATCTCGTCCTCGTTGTGCAGCGTCGCGTTGGTGACGGTCACGCCGCCCACGAACACCGGCGCCAGGCGCGCCACCGGCGTCAGCGCGCCGGTGCGCCCGACCTGCACGTCGATCCCGAGCAGTTCCGTCACCGCTTCCTCGGCCGGGAACTTGTGCGCGACCGCGAAGCGCGGTGCGCGCGCGACGAAGCCCAGTCGCTCGTGCCAGTCGCGCCGGTCGACCTTGTAGACGACGCCGTCGATCTCGAAGGGCAGCCGCGCACGCTCCACCGCCATTCGCGCGAAGTAATCCAGCAGCCCGGCCGCGCCTCGCACGACTTCGCGGCGCGGCCCGACCGGCACGCCCAGTCCGGCCAGGCGGTCGAGGAGCCCCGCGTGCGTGCCCGGCAAGTCGATCGCCGACTCGCCGACGCCGTACGCGAAAAAGCGCAGCGGGCGGGACGCGGTCACGGCGGGATCGAGTTGGCGCAGGCTTCCCGCGGCGGCGTTGCGCGGATTCACGAACTCGCGGTCGCCGGCCTCGCGCTGGCGCGCGTTGAGCCGCTCGAAGTCGGCGCGCCACATGAGGATCTCGCCGCGCACTTCGAGGAGCGGCACCGGTTCTGGCAGCCGCAGCGGGATGGCGCGGACGGTCCTCGCGTTGGTGGTGACGTCCTCGCCCGTGGTGCCGTCGCCGCGCGTGGCGGCGCGCACCAGCAGGCCGTCCTCGTAACGCAGGCTCATGGCCAGCCCGTCGAACTTCAGCTCGCACGCATAGGCGACGTCTTCGCCGGCAGGCAGCAGCCCGCCGAGCTGCTCGCGCACGCGCCGATCGAAGGCGACCACGTCGTCCTCGTCGAAGGCGTTGGCCAGCGAGAGCATCGGCCTCGCGTGCCGCACGGTCTTGAAGCCCGCCGCCGGACGACCGCCCACCCGCCGGGTCGGCGAAACCGGATCGGCCAGCTCCGGGTGCGAATCCTCGATCTCCAGCAGCCGGCGGAAGAGCCGGTCGTACTCCGCGTCCGGAACGACCGGCGCGTCCAGCACGTAGTAGGCGTGGTTGTGGCGCTCGATCTCTCGCCGAAGGCGTGCGGCCTCGGCGGCCAGATCCTGCGGGGACTCCATGCGCTGCGCGTGCCGCGGCTCAGTTGAAGAGCCGAAGCGCCGCCGGCGAGCCGGCCGGGAAACCCGCCCGCTCCAACGCCGTGCGTCGCTCGGCCAACTGCTCCTCGATGCGCTCCAGCGCCGGCAGATCCAGCGGCCGCCCGCCGTCGTCGACGATGCGGCCGCCCAGCCGCGCCGCGCAGGTGACGGCGCAGTCGACCATCTGGCGCCACGGATCCTGCGTGGCGGGCGCGCGCGGCACGTCCAGCAGCAACGTGAGCTGGTTGGCCGCCGGCCCCAGCGCCAGCGAGAACAGCACCTCCCCACCCGGCGCGAGGCGCGCGTACAGGTTGTTGCCGCGCTCGACCAAGCCGGTGGCCTCGGCGCAGCCCTGCAGGTCGGACGGCGTGGGCGGCGTCTCGACCTCGATGTTCAGCCCGACCTGGGCATCGAGCTCGGCGCAGCGCGCGTCGAGGTCCCGGGCCTGGGTCAGCACCTCGGTCATGTCGGGCAGATGCACCAGCGAGGACAACTGCTCGGCGATCGGCTGCAGTCCGGCGGCCAATTCGGAGAACTCCATCGCGTTGAGCGGACCGTGCCGATTGGCGAGCAGCACGCCGCAGCGCAGCGCACCGTACGCCCGGCCCGCCGCCAGAGGCCCCCATTCCGCGCTCGCCACCTCGTGGCCTTCGAAATGCACGGGCTTGGAGCCCACGCGGCGCAGCGGCTGCGTGACGGCCAGCAGGCGCGCGCCCTGCAGCGGCGCCTCCAGCTCGAGCTCGACGACGCAGTCGGTGGCCTCCGACAGGGTCGGCGCCGCGACCGGGTCGCCCGTGGCGCCGATCAGCGTGTCGGCCGCGAGCGGGTCCGCGGGTCCCGGCTCGGCCGGGGCGGCCGCCGGCGGCGCCAGGCCCGACGCGCCATGGGCCTTCGGGCTGGGCGCGGCGCCGTCGCCGAGCACCGGCTCGATGCGCCCGCCCGCCCGCGCGGCCGACAGCCCGTCGGCCTGCTGGATGCGCCGGCGGTTGCGCCGGCCCTGCCAGGCGTTGAGCGCCAACACCGCCGCCACCACCACCACGGCGAGGATCGCCAGGCTCAGCTGCAGCGTGCTCAGTCCCAAATCCATCGCGTTCTCCGGCTCTCGTTCTTGTCGTTCAGGCGGCCTCGGCGAGGCGTCCCGCCGATTCCAGGTCGACCGCGACGATGCGCGATACGCCCTTTTCCTGCATGGTCACGCCGATGAGCTGCTGCGCAAGCTCCATCGCGATCTTGTTGTGGGTGATGAAGAGGAACTGCGTCTGCTCGGACATCGCGCGCACCAGGTTCGCGTAACGCTCGGTGTTGGCATCATCCAGCGGTGCGTCGACTTCGTCGAGCAGGCAGAAGGGCGCCGGGTTGAGCTGGAACATCGCGAACACCAGCGCGATCGCCGTCAGCGCCTTTTCTCCACCGGACAACAGGTGGATGGTGCTGTTGCGCTTGCCGGGCGGCTGCGCCATCACGGTGACGCCCGAGTCCAGGATCTCTTCGCCCGTCAGGATCAACCGCGCCTCGCCACCGGCGAACAGCTGCGGGAAGAGCCGCCCGAACTCGCGATTCACGGTGTCGAAGGTCTCCTGCAGCAGCGCGCGCGTCTCGCGGTCGATGCGACGGATCGCGTCTTCCAGCGTGGCGATCGCCTCGTTCAGGTCCGCGTTCTGCGCGTCGAGGAAGCCCTTGCGCTCGGCCGCCTCCTTGAGTTCGTCCAGCGCCGCGAGGTTGACCGGGCCGAGCGCCGCGATCGCGTTCGACAGCCGGGTGACCTCGCCCTGCAGCCACGACGGCCGCGGCGGCTCGGCGCCCCCGAGCGCCGCGAGGACGGCCGCTTCGTCCGCCCCGGCCTCGGTCAACTGTTCCTGGAACTGGGATGCCGTCAGGCGCTGCGCCTGCTCGTCGAGCTGCAACTGGCCGATGCGCTCGCGCAGCGGCGCCTGCTCGCGCTCGGTGCCAAGGCGCGCGTCTTCGGCCGCGTGGATCCGCTGCGCGAGGTCGTCGTGCCGCGCCCGGACTTCCGCAAGGCGCCGTTCGCGCTCGATGCGCTCGGCCAGGGCAGCCTCCAGCGCGGCCCGCGCTTCCCCGTCGTCGAGCTCGGCCAGGCGCGACTCCACGTCGGCCAGGCGCTCGGTCGCGGCGGCGGCCTGCTCGCCCGCCAGCGACAGCGTGCGCTCCAATTGCTCGATGCGCGACACCGCCTCGCGGCGCCGGAAGGACGCCTCGCGGGCGTCGCGCTCCAGCCGGCGCTCCTCGTCGCGGGCTTGCGCCAACAGGCGCTGCGCGTCGTCTGCCTGATCGCGCAGCGTCTCCATCCTCTCCTGTCGCTCGGCGAGCTCCGCGTCGTGCCGTTCGAACGCATCGGCCTCCTCGGCCAGCACGCGCTCCTGCTCCTCGGCCTGCGCCGCGACTTCCTCCAGTTCGGCCAGGATGCGCTCACGGCTGGCGCCGGCCGCGCGCGTCGCTTGCTCCAGGCGCTCGAGCTCGACCCGCTGGCTGGCGAGCTGGCGCACCGCGCGTCCGAGCCGGTCGCGCAGATCGCGCACCGATGCCTGCCGCTCGGCCAGCTGCGCCTCCACGCGCTGCGCCGCCATCCGCGCGTCCTCGGCAAGCAGCTGCTGCGCGCGCTGTTCGCGCGTCAGGTTGTCGAGTTCCTGCTGCCGGGCCAGCAGCCCGTCCTGCTCGCCGTCGGGCGCGTGGAACTGCAGGGCGCCGCGGCGAACAGCGTGGCCGGCCCGCAAGACGAACGCGCCGCCTGGGGGGAGCTCGGGGCGGCGCGCCAGCGCGTGCTCGGCGCTTTCCGCGGCGAAGCAGCCGTGCAGCCAGTCGGCCACCTGCGCCGCCACGCCGGCGTCGGCGCAGTGGACCATCCGCGCCAGCGGCACCATCCCGGCCGGCGCGGGCGACGGCGGTGCGATCGTGGCCGACGGCGCGTAGAAGGCCACGCGGCCCGGCGGCGCATCGTCCAGCAAGCCCGCGAAGCGCTCCACCTGGCCCGCTTCGAGCGCCGCGACCCGCTCGCGCAGCACCGATTCGATGGCCGTCTCCCAACCCGGCTCGATGCGCATGCGCTGCCACAGCCGCGAGAGCCCCTCCAGGCCGTGCCGGGACAACCACGGCCCGACCTTGTCGCGGCTCTGCACGCGTTCCTGCAGCTGCCGCAACGCGGCGATGCGCGCCTCGACCTGCGTGCTTCGCGCCTGCGCTTGGCGCAGCGCCTCCTGGGCAGCGGGCCGATCGGCTTCTGCTTGCGACAGGAGCGCCTCGGCCTCGACCAAGGCGCCGGACAGGTGGTGCTCCTCGTGCTCGGCCTGCGCCAGGCGCTCGCGGGCGGCGTCGACCTCGTCGTCGGCGGGCGCGCGCAGCTGCGCCCGCTCCGCCATCAGCCGGTCACGGCGCGACGCGGCCACGCGCAGCGCGTCGCTGGCCGCACGCTGGCGGGCGCCGGCGACTTCGATGGCCGAACGCGACGCCTGGGCCTCGTTGCGCGCGGCTTCCAGCGCGGCCAAGGCGCGCGCGACCGCATCCTGTGCCAGTGGCAGGCGCTCGGCTTGTTCGGCCGCCGCCTGGCCGAGCATCTCCTCGGCGGCGCCGGCCTCCTCGGCCGCGTGTCGCGCGACGTCGATCTCCGCCGCGGCGCGTTGGCCCTGCTCGCCGGCCTGCGCCCGCTGCGCGCGGGCGGATTCGGCCTGCCGGACGAGTTGCTCCCGCGCTTCCCGGGCGAAGCGCAGGCGCTGTTCGATGGCCGCCACTTCGCTGTTGGCTTCGTACCAAGCCCCCTGCGCCGCATGCATGGCGTCGGCGGCCTCGTCGCGGGCCGCGCGCAACGCCTCGAGCTCGGCCTCGACGGCACGCTGCTCCGCCACGCGGAACTCGAGTTCCGTGCGCGCGCGCTCGACCGTTCGCCCGATGCGCTCGGCCTCGGCCACGGCGTCGTCGCGCCGCACCATCCACAATAATTGTTGGCGACCGACGCGCTCCGCCTCCATGTCCCTGAACCGCGCGGCCACCTCGGCCTGGCGCTCGAGCTTGTCGATGGTGGCGGCCAGCTCGCGCAGGATGTCCTCGACCCGCACGAGGTTGTCGCGCGTGTCGGCCAGCCGGTGCTCGGTCTCGCGGCGGCGCTCCTTGTACTTGGAGACGCCCGCGGCCTCCTCCAGGAAGACGCGCAGGTCTTCGGGGCGCGCCTCGATGATGCGCGACACGGTGCCCTGGCCGATGATGGCGTAGGCGCGCGGCCCCAGCCCGGTGCCCAGGAAGATGTCGTGCACGTCGCGCCGGCGGACCGGCTGGTTGTTGATGTAGTAGCTGGACTGGCCGTCGCGGGTCAGCACGCGCTTGACGGCCAACTCGCCGAACTGCCCCCAGGAGCCGCCGATGCGGCCCAGCGAGTTGTCGAACACCAGCTCGACGCTGGCGCGACCGGCGGGCTTGCGCTGGTCGGACCCGTTGAAGATGACGTCCTGCATCGAGTCGCCGCGCAGCTCGGACGCCTTGGACTCGCCCAGCACCCAGCGCACCGCGTCCATGATGTTCGACTTGCCGCAACCGTTGGGGCCGACGACGCCCACCAGCTGGCTCGGCACCTCGAACGAGGTCGGGTCGACGAAGGACTTGAAACCGGCGAGCTTGATCTGCTTCAGGCGCACGAGGGAGTTCGGCGGGGCGTTCCGCGGCTGCTTGGAATGGAGACGACCGTCGGCCCGATCGCCCGGCCCGGTCGCCGAGCGGCTTTATAATATCACCCGCCCTCGAGCCTCCCGCCGGTCGACATGCCCAGCCAACCGAGCACCTCGCTCGACACCTTCGCCAATCCCGCGCCCGAGCGCGACTACCTCGTCCACATCGAGGTGCCGGAGTTCACCTGCCTGTGCCCGCTCACCGGCCAGCCGGACTTCGCCACCCTGCTGATCGACTACATCCCCGAGGCGCGCAACCTCGAGCTGAAGGCGCTCAAGCTCTACATGTGGTCGTTCCGCGACCAGGGCGTCTTCCACGAGGCGGTCACCAACCGCATCCTGGGCGAACTGGCCGCGGCCACGCAACCGCGCTTCATGCGGCTGACGGCGCGCTGGTACGTGCGCGGCGGGATCTACACCACGGTGGTCGCGGAACATCGTGCGCCGGGTTGGACGCCCGCCCCCCGCGTCGACCTGCCCGCCTTCGATCGAAACGATCCGACCCGGGGCTGACCCGGCATGAACCCGCGCCTGTCGCTGCTGCAGCCCTACCCTTTCGAACGGTTGCGCGCGCTGCTGGCGGGGGTGACGCCCGACGCCGCGCACGCGCCGATCAACCTGTCGATCGGGGAGCCACGCCACGCCACGCCGGCCGTGGTGCGCGACGCGATGATCGGCAACCTGGACGGGCTCTCCGGCTACCCGCCGACCGCCGGACCGCCGACGCTTCGCGTTGCGCTGGCCCGCTGGCTCGAGCGCCGCTACGGCCTGCCCGCCATCGACCCCGCCACGCAGGTGCTGCCGGTGCTCGGCTCGCGCGAGGCGCTCTTCGCCTTCGCGCAGGTCGTGGTGGACCCGTCGCGCCCGGCCCGCGTGGTGTGTCCCAATCCCTTCTACCAGATCTACGAGGGCGCGGCCCTCCTGGCGGGCGCTACGCCGCACTTCCTGCCGCAGGAGGCCGGCCGAGGATTCGCCATCGATTGGTCGGCGGTGCCCGACGCGGTCTGGCGCGAGACCCGACTGCTGTACGTGTGCTCTCCCGGCAATCCCACGGGCCGCGTGATGACGCTGGACGAGTGGCGGCTGCTCTTCGCGCTGTCCGACCGCCACGGCTTCGTCATCGCCGCGGACGAGTGCTATTCCGAGATCTGGTTCGACCGGGCGCCGCTGGGCGCGCTCCAAGCGGCGCACCAGCTGGGCCGCACGGGATTCCCGCGGCTGGTGGTGTTCTCGAGCTTGTCCAAGCGCTCCAACGCGCCGGGCTTGCGCTCGGGATTCGTGGCGGGCGACGCCGCGCTGCTCGAACGCTTCCTGCTGTACCGGACCTATCACGGCAGCGCGATGAGCGGCACCGTGGCGGCGGCCAGCATCGCGGCGTGGAACGACGAAGCCCATGTCGAAGCCAACCGCGCCGCCTACCGGGAGAAGTTCGACCAGGTCACGCCGATCGTCGCGCGCACCCTGGCCGTCAGCCGGCCCGAGGCCGGGTTCTACCTGTGGGCGGACGTGGGAGGCGACGACGCCGCCTTCGCCCGCGAGTTGTACCGCCGATACAATGTGTTGGTGCTGCCGGGCAGCTTCCTCGGCCGACCGGGCGACGACGGCCGCAATCCGGCGGCGGGCCGCGTGCGCATCGCCTTGGTCGACCAGCTGCCGGCCTGCCTCGAGGCCGCCGAACGGATCAACCTGATGCGCGAACGCTGATCCCTCGGGACCGGCGTGCGCCGCGGGTCGCGCACGGCCGACGGCCCGCCGACGTCCAGCCGCGGCTCATCGCCCGCCAATCCGCATCGCCACCCGCCCGCCTGGCGGTGTTGCGCGCCCGCCCGCCGGCCTCCAGTCGCCGCGGGCACGACCGACAACCAACGACAGCCACGTCCACGCCACCATGATCGACACCCATTCCGCACTGCGCGACACCATCGACTCCGCCTGGGACGCCCGGGCCGAGCTCAGCCCCGCCGCCGCGCCCGCCGACGTGCGCGAAGCGGTCGCGCACGTGCTGGCCGAACTGGACGCCGGCCGCTTGCGCGTGGCGCAGAAAACGGACGGCGACTGGGTGGTCCACCAGTGGATCAAGAAAGCGGTGCTGCTGTCGTTCCGGCTGGCCGACAACGTTCCCATGCCGGCGGGCGCGCTGCAGTTCTTCGACAAGGTGCCCACCAAGTTCGACGGCTGGCAGGCCGAGGACTTCGTCCGCGCCGGCGTGCGCGTGGTGCCGCCGGCAGTCGCCCGGCGGGGGGCGTACATCGGCCGCAACGTCGTGCTGATGCCGTCCTACGTGAACATCGGCGCGTATGTCGACGAAGGCACGATGGTCGATACCTGGGCCACGGTCGGCTCCTGCGCCCAGATCGGCAAGAACGTCCACTTGTCCGGTGGCGTGGGGATCGGCGGCGTGCTGGAGCCGCTGCAGGCCAACCCGACGATCATCGAGGACAACTGCTTCATCGGGGCCCGCTCGGAGGTCGTCGAGGGCGTCGTGGTCGAGGAGAACTCGGTGATCTCCATGGGCGTGTTCATCGGCCAGAGCACGAAGATCTTCGACCGCGCCTCGGGCCAGGTGCTCTACGGGCGCGTTCCTTCGGGCTCGGTCATGGTGCCCGGCTCGCTGCCCTCCTCGGACGGCAGCGTGAACCTGTACTGCGCGGTCATCGTGAAGCGGGTCGACGCCCAGACCCGCGCCAAGACCGGCATCAACGAACTGCTGCGCGGGGACTGAGGCGCGCGGCGGCCAACGCAAGCCACGGAGAGAAGCGAATGCCCGGCGTGATGGAACGGCTGTTCCAGCTGATGTCCGAGAAGAAGGCCTCGGACCTGTACCTGTCGCCCGGGTCGCAGGTGCATGCCAAGATCAATGGCGTCACCGTGCCGGTGGGTTCGCAGAAGCTCGACCCCAAGTCGATCCACCAGATGCTGTCGGAAGTCGTCACCGACGCCCAGTGGCAACGCTTCGCGCAGACGCGCGAGCTGAACTTCGGCCATGGCGCCACCGGCATCGGCAGCTTCCGCCTGAGCGTGTTCCAACAGCGTGGCTCGGTGTCTGCGGTGATCCGCTTCATCCCCTACGAGGTGCCGCGCTTCGACAGCCTGGGGCTGCCCTCGGTGCTCCTGGACCTGTCCACGCTCAAGCGCGGGCTGGTGCTGGTCGTGGGCGCCACCGGCAGCGGCAAGTCGACCACGCTGGCGTCGATGATCGAGCACCGCAACGAGCAGCGTAGCGGCCACATCCTGACGCTCGAAGACCCGATCGAGTTCACCTTCCGCAGCAAGCGCTCGATCGTGAACCAGCGCGAGATCGGCACCGACACCGATTCACTGGAAGTGGCCCTGCGCAACGCGCTGCGCCAGGCGCCCGACTGCATCATGATCGGAGAGATCCGTGATGCGTCGACCATGTCGGCGGCGATCGCCTACGCGCAGTCCGGTCACCTGGTGCTGGCCACGCTGCACGCCAACAACAGCTACCACTGCCTGAACCGAATCGTCAGCTTCTACGATCCCGAGCACCGCAACGCCCTGCTGGCCGACCTGTCGGCCACGCTCAAGGGCATCGTGGCGCAGCGCCTGCTGCGCGCCAACGACGGGGGTCGCATTCCCGCGGTCGAGATCCTGGTGAACACCACCTACGTCAGCGAGCTGATCGAGTCCGGCCAGATGGGCGAAGTCAAGGAAGCGATGGAGAAGAGCCTCGCGCCGGGCTCGCAGACTTTCGATCAGTCGCTGGTGCAGTTGGTGCGCGAGCGCCGCGTGCGCAAAGAAGACGCGATCGCCAACGCCGACAGCGCGACCAACCTGCTGTGGCTGCTGGAGAACACCGACCTGTCGACGGTCGACCTCCACACCGGCCCTGCCGGGCTGCCCGACGTGCCCGGCCTCGCCGGCGTCCCTTCGGTGCCCGGCCTGCCCGACGGCCCGGGCGCGCCTGCAGTGCCCGGCAGCGGCGGGTCGGCCGCCCCGGCCGGATCCGGGCCGGGCAGCGCGCGCCGGGAAGACGCCCCGAGCGAAGGCGGCGCCTCGTTCTCCGACTTCCTGCTGAACATCTGATGCCGGGTGTCGCTGCCGAGGTCACCGTCTTCGGGATCCCCGGCTGCGACCAGGTCCGTCGCGCGCGCGCGTGGCTGCGCGCGCGCGGCGTGCCGCACGCCTTCCACGACGTGCGCGCCGATGGCCTGCCGCCGCAAGCGCTGGCGCGTTGGCTGCGTCATCTTCCGTGGGACGCGCTGCTCAACCGGCGCGGCACCACCTGGCGGATGCTTCCCGCGGAACGCAAGGCGGCCGTGGTCGACCAGGCCAGCGCCGTCGAGGCGATCGTGGCCGAGCCGACCTTGCTGAAGCGCCCCGTGGTCGAGGCGGGCAGCCGCTTGCTGGTAGGCTTCTCGGAAGCCGCGTTCGAAAGCGCCTTCGGCGCAGCGGCCGATCCCGAACCCGTCTGAAGGTCGCGAGCCCAGCCATGCAGGTCCGCGCGCTCCTCGAAGCGCTCATCCGTTGCCGTTCCGTGACGCCGGACGATGCCGGCTGCCAGGCCGTGATCGGCGAGCGGCTCGCCGCCATCGGCTTCACTCTGGAAACCATCCGTTCCAACGGCGTCGACAACCTTTGGGCGGTCCGCCACGGGGGCGAGCCGGGGCCCACGCTGGCGTTCGCCGGGCACACCGACGTCGTGCCCCCGGGGCCCTTCGAGCGGTGGTTCGCCGACCCCTTCGAGCCCACCGAGCGCCATGGCCGCCTTTATGGTCGAGGCGCCGCCGACATGAAGGCCTCGCTGGCCGCCTTCGTCGTGGCCCTGGAGGAAGCGGTGGCGGCGCGGCCTCGCCACGCCGGCACGCTGGCGCTGCTGCTCACTTCGGACGAGGAAGGTCCGGCGACCGACGGCACGGTGCGCCTCGTCGAGGCGCTGGCCGCGCGCGGCGTGCGCCTGGACTACTGCGTGGTGGGCGAGCCCACGTCCGTCGACCGCCTGGGCGACACGGTCAAGAACGGGCGGCGCGGGTCGCTGTCGGCCCGCATGACGGTGCACGGCAAGCAGGGGCACGTGGCCTACCCGCAACAGGCCGACAACCCGATCCACCGCGCCGCGCCGCTGCTGGCCGAGCTGGCGGCCACCGAATGGGATCGTGGGAACGCGTACTTCCCCGCCACCAGCTTCCAGGTGTCGAACGTGCGGGCCGGCACCGGTGCCACCAACGTCGTGCCGGGCGAACTGGTGGCCGACTTCAACTTCCGCTTCTCCACCGAGAGCACCGCCGCATCGCTGCAGTCACGCGTGGAAGAGATGGTCACGCGGCACGGGGTGGATGCCACGGTGCGCTGGACGTTGTCTGGCGAGCCTTTCCTGACCGAGCGCGGCGCCCTGTGCGACGCGGTGGCGGCGGCCATCCGCGCCGAAGTCGGGATCGACTGCGAGCTGTCCACCACCGGCGGCACGTCCGATGGGCGCTTCATCGCGCGCCTCTGCCCGCAGGTGATCGAGCTGGGCCCGCGCAACGCGACGATCCACCAGGTCAACGAGCACGTCGAGCTGACCGAGCTGGAGCCGCTCAAGAACATCTACCGGCGCGTCGCCCTGGCGCTGCTGCCGTCCGCATGACAGAGGAAGGCCCACACGCCATGGCAGACGCCCCCTTCGTCCCGGCGCTGCGCCCGGTCCCGTCGGCCGCGGAGGCGCGCCAGACGCTCTCCACCCTGCGGGACCTGGTCCGGTGGGGCGCTTCGCGCCTGTCGGCGGCCGGCGTCGCGTGCGGCCACGGCGTGGACGACCCGCGCGACGAATCCGCGTGGATGCTCGCCTGGACGCTGCATCTCGCGCCGACGGCGATCGACCCGTACCTGGACGCGCACGCCACGCCGGCGGAGCGGGACGCGTTCGTCTCGCTGGTCGAGCGGCGCGTGGCCGAGCGCGTGCCGGCCGCCTACCTGATGGGCGAGGCGTGGCTGCAGGGCGTCCGCTTCCTGTCCGACCCGCGCGCCCTGGTCCCGCGCTCCCTGATCGCCGACCTGCTGGTGGGCGAGTCGCACGATGCGCTCGACGTGTGGCTCGCCGGCGGCGAGCCGCCGACGCGGGTGCTGGACCTGTGCACCGGTGGCGGCAGCCTGGCGGTGCTGGCCGCGCTGCGCTACGCCGAAGCGCAGGTGGTCGGCAGCGACCTCTCCGCGGAGGCGCTGGCGCTCGCCGCTCGGAACGTGGCGCTCCACCAGTTGTCATCGCGCGTGCGACTAGTGCAGTCCGATCTCTTCGACGCGCTCGGCGATGCGCGCTTCGACCTGATCGTCACCAACCCGCCCTACGTGAACAGCGCCGCCATGGCCGAGCTGCCAGCCGAGTTCCGCGCCGAGCCGCAGTCGGCGCTGGCGGGCGGCGACGACGGCATGGCGCTGGTCCGGCGCATCATCGGTGGCGCCGCACGACACCTGGTGCCCGGAGGGCTGCTGGTCATCGAGATCGGCCACGAAGCGCGCCACTTCGAACGCGCGTTCGAGGGCCTCGAGCATGCGTGGCTCCCGGTGCCCGCCGGCGAACGCATGGTCGTGCTGATCGTCCGGGAGCAGTTGCCCGATGCTTGAACGCGAGGTCCGCACGTGATCCGCTTCAAGGGCCTCGCCCTCTCCCGCGGCGGCCGCACGCTGATTGAGGGCGCCGATGCGGCCATCGCCGACGGCGAGCGGATCGCGCTGATCGGCCGCAACGGCTGCGGCAAATCCACGCTGCTCGCCGCGATCGCGGGCGACCTGGCGCCCGACGCCGGCGAGATCGAGCTGCCGCCGCTTCGCGTGGCTGCACTGGCGCAGGTGGCGCCGCGAAGCGACGCCGTGGCGCTCGACTGGGTGCTGGCCGCCGACGCCGAGTACGCGTCGCTGCAGGCGCGGCTGGCCGACGCGGAGCGGACCGGCGACGGCGCCACCCAGGGCGAGCTGCACACGCGGCTGTCGGAAATCGACGGGTATTCGGCGCCTTCCCGCGCCGCGCGCTTGCTGGACGGGCTCGGCTTCGCCCCGGAAGACCTGTCGCGGCCGGTCGACGCCTTCTCGGGCGGCTGGAAGATGCGGCTCAACCTGGCCCGCGTGCTGATGACGCCGGCCGACCTGCTGTTGCTGGACGAGCCCACCAACCACCTGGACCTGGACGCCATCGTCTGGCTGCAGGACTGGCTGGTGCGCTTCCCCGGCACGGTGATCGTGGTGTCGCACGACCGGGAGTTCGTCGACGCGATCGCGCACGCGGTGCTCCACGTGGCCAGCGGTCGGCTGCGGCGCTACGCCGGCGGCTACACCGCCTACGAGACCGCGGCGGCGGCCGAGGCCGAGCGGGTGGCGCGCCTGCAGGCGGGGCAGGCGCAACGGGTGGCGCACCTCAAGTCCTTCATCGAGCGTTTCCGCGCCAAGGCCACCAAGGCCCGCCAGGCGCAGAGCCGGATGAAGGCGCTGGAGCGCATGGAGCAGATCGCGCAGCTGCCGCGCGAGCGCGAGGTGTCCTTCCGCTTCGAGGACGTGGGCGAAGGGCCGGACCCGCTGGTGCTGGCCGAGGATCTCGCCGCCGGCTACGGCGCACCGGAGGGCGGCACGCCGCGCACCGTGCTGCGTGGCGCGCGCCTGCAGGTGGAGCGCGGCGCGCGCATCGGCGTGCTGGGCCGCAACGGCGCCGGCAAGTCGACGCTCATCCGCACGCTGGTGGGCGAGCTGGCGCCGCTCGCCGGCCGGATCCACCGCGCGCGGGACTTGCGGGTGGGCTACTTCGCGCAGCAGCAGATCGAGCAGTTGCGCGACGGCGAGACGCCGCTGCAGCACCTGGCGCGCGCGCTGCCGCAGGCCCGGCCCCAGCAGCTGCGCGACACGCTGGGCTCGTTCGGCTTCGGTGGCGAGCAGGCCGATGCGCCCGTCGGCCCGTTTTCCGGCGGCGAGAAATCGCGCTTGGCCTTGGCCCTCATCGCCGCGACGCGCCCTCACCTGCTGGTGCTGGACGAGCCGACCAACCACCTGGACGCCGACGCTCGCGACGCGCTCGCCATGGCGTTGAGCGACTTCGATGGCGCGTTGCTGCTGGTGTCGCACGATCGCCACCTGCTGAGGGCGACGGTTGACAGCTTCGTGATCGTCCACGACGGCGCCGTGGAGTCCTTCGATGGCAGCCTGGAGGACTACCAGCAGTGGCTAGCCGAGCGCACCGCGCGCAGGATGTCGGCGCAGGCCGCGCAGCTGGCGCAAGCCGCGCACGGGACGGACGCGGGCGCATCCCAGCGGCCGATGTCGGGGGATCCGCCGGCCCAGCCGACGGCGCCGGGCAGTGCGGCCGCGCCCGGCGGGTCGCGCCGCGAAGAGCGCGCGATCGCCGCCGAGACGCGACGCCAGGCGGCGGTCCGGAAGAAGCCGTTGCGCGACCGCGTCGCCGCGATCGAACGGCAGCTCGCGCCGCTGGCGGCCCGCGTGGCCGAGATCGACGCCAAGCTCGCGGACGCGGCCATCTACGCGAACGGTGGCGAAGCCGCGTCGCTGGCCCGCGAGCACGGCGAGCTGCGCGGCCGCATCGAGGCGCTCGAGCTGCAATGGCTCGAGGCGGCCGAAGCGCTCGAAGCGATCGACGCCGAGCATTCGGCGGGCTGAGGACGAGGCCGCCTGGCCGCGCCGCTCAGCGCGGCCGGGACGCCATCTGCGCCTGGTTGGCCTTGCGGTCGGCCTCGATGCGCTGCATCGAGGGCCGCTCCTTCATCATCGCCAGGTACGCCTTGGAGGGCGAGCCCGCCAGCCAGTCCTCGCCGTAGATGGCGCGCGTTGCCATCGACAGCAGCGGCAAGTGCACGACCGCGGCGCAGTCGGCCATGGTGAAGGCGTCGCCGGCCACGAAAGGCGAGAACTTGGCCAGGCGCATGAAGGCGTCCAGGTTGCGGCGTAGATCCTTGCGGGTCGCCTCGATCACTTCGGGCGACACCGTGCCACCGAAGAAGGCCTGCGGGTACAGCCGCCGCGCGACCAGCTCCAGGTGCAGCTCCAGGAACGCGACCAGCTCGCGCACCTTGGCGCGCGCCACCGGGTCGGCCGGCAACAGCGCCGGCTGCGGGTGGGCGTCTTCCAAGAACTCCAGGATGACTTGCGACTCGGCCACCGGGACGCCGTCGATCTCGACGAACGGCACCTTCCCGAGCGGACTGCGCGCCAGGGTCGCCTCGTCCTTGGTGGCCCAGTTCAGGGTCTCGTCGAAGGCCAGCCCCTTCTCGAGCATGGCCAGCTTGACCTTGTTGTAGTAGTTGCTGACCGCGAAGCCGTGCAGCGTGATCATGACCCGTGTCTCCTCCTGGTTCGGTGTGGCGCGAGTGTAGCTCGCACGCTGCGGTCGGCCCGCCGGGGCGCCATTGCTAGAATCGTGCGCTGACCCCGCGCCGCACTGCTCCCCCGTCCCCCGTCCCTCGACCTTCCAGGCACCGACCCCCACGTGAGCTCCTCCATCTCGATCGGCGTCGTCGGCAGCGGCGCGATGGGCCGCGGCATCGCCCAGCTCTTCGCGCAGAGCGGCCACGCCGTCGTGCTGCACGACGCCAGCGCCAGCGCGCTCGACGCGGCCATGACGCAGCTTGCCGACACCTTCTCGAAGCTCGCCGACAAGGGCAAGCTCGCGCCCGAGGCCGCACGCGCCGCGACGGCCCGCCTCCGGCGCGCCGAGGGCATCGGCGACTTCGCCGGCTGCGCGGTGGTCGTCGAGGCGATCGTCGAGCGCCTGGAGCCCAAGCAGCAGCTGTTCCGCGCGCTCGAGGACGTGGTCGGCCCGGACTGCGTCCTCGCCACCAACACGTCGTCCTTGTCGGTCACGGCGATCGGCTCGGCCTGCAGCACCCCCGCGCGCGTGGCCGGCTTGCACTTCTTCAACCCGGTGCCGCTCATGCGGGTGGTCGAGGTCATCGGCGGCGCACGCACCGAGCCCGGGGTGGTCGAGCAGCTGGTCGAGCTGGTGCGCGGCACCGGCCACGTGCCGGTGGTCGCCGCCGACATGCCCGGCTTCATCGTCAACCATGCGGGCCGGGGCTTCGGCACCGAGGCGCTCAAGATCGTCGGCGAGTCCGTCGCGTCGTTCGAGGAAGTGGACCGCATCATGCGCGAGCAGGTCCGCTTCGACACGCCCAAGGGGCCGGCCGGCTTCAAGCTCGGCCCATTCGAGCTGATGGACCTGACCGGCCTGGACGTGTCGCATCCGGTGATGGAATCGATCTACCGGCAGTTCTACGACGAGCCGCGCTTCCGGCCGAGCGCGCTGGCCGCGCAGCGGCTCGCGGGCGGCCTGGTGGGCCGCAAGGCGGGACGCGGCTTCTACACCTACGACGGGGCTGCCGCGCCGTCGTCGGCTGCGACGGCCCCGGCAGCGGCGTCCGCGCAGGCGCCTGCGCCTTCGGCGCCGGTCGCTCGGGTGTGGGTCAGCCGCGCGCGGCCCCACGCGGCCCACGCGGTGGAAGCCTTGCTCGCCTCGTCGGGCGCGGTCATCGACACGGGCGACCGCCCGGCCTTGGACGCGCTGATCGTGATCACGCCGCTGGGCACCGACGCCACGCACGCCTCCGTCGCGCAAGGGCTGGACGCCCGCCGCACGGTCGCCATCGACACCCTGTTCCCCTTGGCGCCCGCCAAGCGCCGCGTGCTGATGGCCACGCCGGCCACCGACCCGGCGATCCGCGACGCCGCGGTGGCGCTCTTCGGCGCCGACGGCTGCCCGGTGAGCGTCATCGCCGATTCGTGCGGCTTCGTCGCGCAGCGCATCGTGGCCATGGTCGTCGCGATCGCCTGCGAGATCGCCCAGCAGGGCATCGCCACCCCGCGAGACATCGACCGCGCGGTCACGCTGGGCCTGGGTTACCCGGTCGGGCCGCTGGCCATGGGCGACGCGCTCGGCGCGGCGGAGATCCACGCGCTGCTGCTCAACATCCAGGCCGTGACCGGCGACCCGAGGTATCGGCCGAGCCTGTGGCTCGCGCGTCGAGCCGCCCTGGGTTTGTCCTTGACACAGGCGTGAGCACGCCCGCCTTCGCTGGGACGGGGCGCGACTCGGTCGCGGGTCGGCGCCGACGGCTCTGGCTCATGCGCCACGGCAGCGTCGACTACTTTCCCGCCGGGGCGCCGCACGCCGATGCCGATCGCGTGGAGCTGTCCGCGCAGGGATGCGCGCAGGCGGACGCGGCCGGCGACTTCTTCGTGCGCCACGACGTGCGCTTCGACCGAGCCGTGGCGACCGGCTTGCCGCGCACGCAGCAGACGGCGCAGCGCGTGCTCGCCCGGCTTCCGAGCAGTGGGCGACCTTCGCTCGAGACGGCCAGCGGCCTGCAGGAGTTGCGCGCCGGGGCCGACGAGGCCAGCCTGGAGGGCGCGTCGCTGCGTGAAGCCTTCCTCGCGCCCTTCGAGCACATGCCCGGCCCGCAGGTGCGATACCGCGGCGGAGAATCCCTGGGGGAGCTGCGCCAGCGGGTCGACACGGCGCTCGATGCGTTGCTGGACGACCCTTCGTGGGACGCGATGCTGGTGGTGGCGCACGGCGCGGTGAACCGCGCCATCCTCACCCGCGCCCTGGGCCTGCCGGCCGGCGGCCCCCTGCTGGCCAACTTCCAGCAGGCGCCGGGCTGCATCAACGCGATCGACATCGCGGCCGCGCCGGCGCCGTGGCTGGTGCGCTTCACCGGGCTCGCGCCCTATGATGCCGCCCAGCGCGATCACCGCGACTCGACCATGGAGACGCTGTTCGGCCAGTACCTCGCCAGTCGAAGCGAGACGGCTTGAGCGGCGGCTGACGGGAAACGGACAGAGATTGAGAGGAGACGACCTCGTGTCGGATGCACAGCAGCAGTTCAGCGGGACGATGCCGGTGGCCGAGCGCCAGCGCTTCGATGTCGGTGTCCTCGAGTCGTGGCTGAAGGGCCGCGTCGAAGGGTTCCAGGGGCCGCTCACGATCGAGCAGTTCAAGGGCGGCCAGAGCAATCCGACCTTCAAGCTCGTCACCCCGGGCCGCGCCTACGTCATGCGCGCCAAGCCGGGCCCGGTCGCCAAGCTGCTGCCCAGCGCGCACGCGGTGGAGCGCGAGTACCGGGTGCTGGCGGCGCTGGCCGTCACCGACGTTCCGGTGCCCAAGGTCCACGTGCTTTGCGAGGACGAGGACGTCATCGGCCGCGCGTTCTACGTGATGGAGTGCGTCGAGGGCCGCGTCCTCTGGGAGCAGTCGTTGCCGCAGGCCAGCAACGCCGAGCGCGGCGAGATCTACGACGAGATGAACCGGGTGATCGCCGCGCTGCATTCGGTCGACCACGTCGCGATCGGCCTGGCCGACTACGGCAAGCCGGGCAATTACTTCACCCGGCAGATCGGCCGATGGAGCAAGCAATACCAGGCCAGCCAGACCGAGACCATCGAGGCGATGGACCGGCTGATCGAGTGGCTGCCCGGCCGCATCCCGCAGGACGACGGCGAGCCCGGCACCGTGTCGATCGTCCATGGCGACTACCGCCTCGACAACCTGATCTTCGATCCGAAAGCCGCGCGCATCCGCGCGATCCTCGACTGGGAGCTGTCGACGCTGGGCCACCCGCTGGCCGACTTCTCGTACCACTGCATGGCCTGGCATATCGCGCCCGGGCAGTTCCGCGGCATCGCCGGCCTCGACCACGCCGCGCTGGGCATCCCGACCGAGCGCCAGTACGTCGAGCGCTACTGCGAGCGCACCGGCCGCGATCCCGCGCAAGTGCTCGCGCACTGGGAGTTCTACATCGCCTACAACATGTTCCGGCTCGCCGCGATCCTGCAGGGCATCATGAAGCGGGTGGTCGACGGCACCGCGAGCAGCCAGCAGGCGATCGAATCCGGCAAGCGGGCCCGGCCGCTCGCCGAGGCCGGCTGGGCGATCGCGCAGCGCGTGCGCTGAGGCAGCGCACCCCGCCACTCTGTTAACTTCACCGGGATGCACGGCGGCCACCCTTCAGCAGGCGGCACGCCAAGAGCCCCGGCATCCGACCCCTGGAGGAGCACCACGATGGACTTCGAATACTCGGCCCGCTGCAAGGAGCTGCAGGCGCGGCTGCTGCAGTTCATGGACCAGCACATCTACCCGAACGAGCACCGCTTCCACGAGGAAGTCGACGCCAACCGCCGCGCCGGCAACGCCTGGGTGCCGACGAAGGTGGTCGAGGAACTCAAGCCGCTGGCGCGCCAGGCGGGCCTGTGGAACCTGTTCCTGCCGCATTCGCCGCGCGTGCCGGAGGGCCTGTCGAACCTCGACTACGCGGCGCTGTGCGAGATCATGGGCCGCGTCCACTTCGCGGCCGAGGTGTTCAACTGCTCGGCGCCCGATACCGGCAACATGGAGACGCTCGAGCGTTACGCTTCCGAGGAGATCAAGCGCCAGTGGCTGGACCCGCTGCTGGCCGGCGAGATCCGCAGCGCCTTCCTGATGACCGAGCCGGAAGTGGCGTCGTCGGACGCCACGAACATCCAGTGCCGCATCGAGCGCGACGGCGACCACTACGTGATCAACGGTCGCAAGTGGTGGAGTTCCGGCGCGGGCGACCCGCGCTGCAAGGTCTACATCGTGATGGGCAAGACCAACCCGGACGCCGGACGGCACGAGCAGCAATCCATGATCGTGGTGCCGGCCGACACGCCCGGGATCACGGTCAAGCGCGCGTTGTCGGTGTTCGGCTATGACGACGCGCCGCACGGCCACATGGAAGTGCTGCTGGAGAACGTGCGCGTCCCGGTCTCCAACATCCTGCTGGGCGAAGGGCGCGGCTTCGAGATCGCGCAGGGCCGCCTCGGGCCGGGCCGGATCCACCATTGCATGCGCTCGATCGGCGTGGCCGAGCGTGCCATGGAGTTCATGTGCAAGCGGCTGATGAGCCGCGTCGCCTTCGGCAAGCCCGTCTCGCAGCAGTCGGTGTGGCACGAGCGCATCGCCGACGCGCGCTGCATGATCGACCAGGCGCGGCTGCTCACCATGAAGGCCGCGTCCATGATGGACACCGTCGGCAACAAGGTGGCCAAGGCCGAGATCGCGATGATCAAGGTGGTGGCGCCCAACGTGGCCTGCCATGTCGTCGACCTCGCCATCCAGGCGCATGGCGGCGGCGGCGTGTGCCAGGACTTCCCGCTGGCCTACATGTACGCGCACCAGCGCACGCTTCGCCTGGCCGACGGCCCGGACGAGGTGCACCGCATGGCCATCGCCAAGCTGGAGCTCGCCAAGCACTCGACCATTCCCGGGGCGGCCGAGCGCGTGTCCATGCCGGTGACGCGCGGCTCCTGAGCCTCCTGGGAGCCCCCGATGATCGACCTATACACCTGGCCCACGCCCAACGGCCACAAGATCCACGTCATGCTGGAGGAGTGCGCCCTGCCCTACGCGGTGCATGCGGTCGACATCGGGGCGGGCGAGCAGTTCGCGCCGGACTTCCTGGCGGTCAGCCCGAACAACAAGATCCCGGCGATCGTCGATCACGACGGACCGGACGGCCGTCCGATCTCGATGTTCGAATCGGGCGCCATCCTGCTCTACCTGGCGGGCAAGACCGGCCGCTTCCTGCCTCAGGACGTGCGCGGCAAGTACGAAGCGTTGCAGTGGCTGATGTTCCAGATGGGCGGCTTCGGGCCGATGCTCGGCCAGGCGCACCACTTCCGCCTCTACGCGCCGGAGAAGATCGGGTACGCGGTCGACCGCTACACCAACGAAGCCAAGCGTCTTTACGGCGTGCTGGACCGCCGCCTGGAATCGGTGCCCTTCATGGCCGGGGACGAGTACTCGATCGCCGACATGGCGATCTTCCCCTGGACCCGTTCGCACGCGAACCAGGGCGTCGTGCTGGAAGACTTCCCGAACGTGGCGCGTTGGTTCGGCGTGGTCGGCGCGCGGCCCGCCGTGCAGCGCGGCTGCGCCGTGCTGGCGGAGCGGCGCCGGCCACTGGTGGACGACAAGGCCAAGGCGGCGCTGTTCGGCGACCAGCAGTACCAGCAACGCTGAAGCGTTACCCCGACGCGAGGCGGGTCCGGCAGCCGCAACGCACGCACGGCCCGCAACCGGCTTACTGGAGGGTTTCCTTGGCCGCCAGCGGCAAGGGCAGCGCCACCACCGCGATGCCGTCGTCCGCCAGCGCGGCCGCTTGCTCGGGCGTGGCGACCCCACGGATCGCGCGCTCGGGCGCCTCGCCGTCGTGGATGAGCCGCGCCTCTTCGGCGAAGCGCTTGCCGACGTCCTCGGTGTTCGCCATGACGTGCCGTGCGAGCCGCATCCACATGGCCTGCATGCGCGCCGGCGTCATGGCGGCGCCGGCGCGGTCGGCGGCGGCGGCATCGGCGGCGGCACCGCCAGCGGGAACGGGACGCGAACGCGGCGCGGCCGGCCCGCCTTGCGCCTGCTGCGTGTGGGCCGTCGATGACAGGTTGAGGCGTGGGGCCGACAGCAGCTTGCGCACGCTGCGGCTGCCGCACAGGGGGCATTCCACCAGCCCGCGCTCGCTTTGGTGATCGAAATCGTCCGCCGAGCCGAACCAGCCCTCGAAGCGGTGGTCGTGCTCGCAACCCAGGTCGTAGACCTTCACTGTACGTTTCTCCAACGGCGATTGTACGCGCGTCGCTAGAATCCCCGCGATGAAGGATCCCATCCCGCTGTCCATCGACGACGTGGTCGCGTCGCTCGACCGCTTCGACGCCATCCTCGATGCCCGCAGCCCCTCCGAACATGGGGACGACCACCTGCCCGGTTCAAGCAGCGCGCCGGTGCTGGACGACAGCGAGCGCGCCGAGGTCGGCACCCTGCACGCGCAAGTCGGCGCCTTCGCGGCCCGTCGCCGGGGCGCCGCGCTGGTGTCGCGGAACATCGGCCGCCTGCTCGAGACCGCCTTGGCCGACAAGCCGCCCGACTGGCAGCCGCTGGTGTATTGCTGGCGAGGCGGCAACCGCTCCGGGTCGCTCGCGACCGTGCTGGCACGCGTGGGTTGGCGCACCAGCGTCCTAGTGGGCGGATACCGCGAATTCCGGCGGCGGGTCATCGCCGACTTGGCCGCTTGGCCATCAGGGCTGCGTTTCGTCGTGGTGGCCGGCCGCACCGGTAGCGCCAAGAGCCGCATCCTCCAGGCCCTCGCGGCGCAAGGCCGGCAGGTGCTGGACCTGGAGGCGATCGGACGCCACCGCGGCTCCGTGCTGGGCGGCCTTCCCGACGCGCCGCAGCCTTCGCAGAAGCGTTTCGAGAGCGAGTTGTGGGATGCCATGCGCCGCTTCGACCCGGCCCGGCCCGTCTTCGTCGAGTCCGAGAGCAAGCGCGTGGGGCGCGTCCACATCCCCGATGCGCTGATGCGCGCGATCCGAGGCTCGAGCGTGGTCCGGATCGACATGCCGCTGGACGCGCGGGCGCGGTTCCTCGTCGACGATTACGCGCACTTCGTCGCGGACCCGGCCTCGCTTTTCGCGCAGCTGGACTGCCTGGTCGAGCTGCACGGGCGTGAACTGATCGCGCACTGGAAGTCGCTCGCCGACGCCGGCGCCTGGGAGGCCTTCGTCGCGGCGCTGCTGCAAGGCCATTACGACCCGGCCTACGACCGTTCGATGCAGCGCAACTTCAGCGCGTTGGACGCCTGCGAGCCCGTCGCGCTCGGCGACTTCGACCCGGCGTCCATCGAAGGCGCCGCCGCGAGAGTCGCCGCGGTCGGCGAACCGCCCGCCGGGGCTTAGCTAGCGCGGCTCGGCCGCTTTGCCCAGTCGCTCGTCGTGCCGAACGACCTTGGCTTGCGCCTTGAGCGTGTCGACCAAGGCCGCGACTTCGGCCTGGGCCGTGGCCTGCGCCAGCCGCTGCGCCAGTTGCGCCGCCCGCTCCTTCGAGGCCGCCTCCTGCCCGCCCTCGCGCACGCTGTCGATCGCGTACACGGCATAGCCTTCGGCCCCGAGGTCGGCCCCCACGAAGGCCGGAAGCTTCGACACGTCGGCCCGGAACACGGCCTCAAGGCCCGGCGCCGGCAGTTCCTGCGGCGCCACGCGCGACACGGCGCGCGCGCCGCCGAAGCCCTCGACGCCTTGGCCGGCGCGCGCTGCCTTGAGCCGCGCCTCGCCCTCGGCCACCGCCAGGCGACGCGCCTCGCGCTGGATGACGGCGGCGCGGACGTCCTTCTCCACGGCTTCGAAGGGCCGGCGGGCGGCCGGACGATGCTCGACCACGCGTGCCGCCACCAGCGTGCTGGGCGCCACCTCGATCGCGGCCGTGTTGCGCTGGCCCTTGACGATCTCGTCGGCGAAAAGCGCCTCGAGCAGCTTGCGATTGTTCAACGGTGCGCCGGGCGGCGAGGCCTCGACGCCCTGGCGTGTCACGCCGTCGGCCGACTGGATCTGCAGCTTGAGCTTGTCGGCCACCGGCTTGAGGCTGTCCGACTGGTCCTCGACGGTGTTGGAGAAGGTGTCCGCGGCTTCCGCGAAGCGCCTGGACGCGGCTTCGCGTCGCGCCTGCTGCTCGATCTCCGGACGGACCTCGTCGAAGGGCTTGACCGACGTCGGCTTGATGCCGGTCAGCCGGATGACGTGCCAACCGAACTCGCTTTGCACCAAGTCCGACACCTGGCCTTCCTTGAGCGCGAAGGCGGCATCCGCGAACGGCTTGACCATGCTGTCCTGCCGGAAGAAGCCGAGGTCGCCTCCTTGCGCGGCGCTGCCCGGGTCGTCCGAACTGGCCTTGGCGATCGCCGCGAAGTCCTCGGGCTTGGCCCGGACCTGCGCGAGCAGCTGCTCGGCCTTGGCCCGCGCGGCCTTCTTCTGGTCCTCGGACGCGCCCGGCTCGGTCTTCACCATGATGTGGCTGGCGCGACGCTCTTCGGGCGTGCCGAAGCGCGCCTTGTTCTGCTCGTAGTACGCCTGCAGCTCCGCGACCGGCACCGCCTGCTGTGCCGCGAGCGCGTCGGCCGACAACACGACGTACTCGACCTTCGCGCTCTCGGGGATCTGGTAGCGGGCGGCGTTCTGCTCGTAGAACTCCTTCAACTGCTGCTCGGTGGGCTGCACCTTCGCGGCGAAGTCCTGGGGCCGCAGCCGCAGTTCCCGCACCTGGCGCACCTGCTCGCCGATGCTGGCCACGCGCTGGGCGACCGCAGCCGGCGCGAGCGCGGACTCCGTGACCGCCTGGGTCAGGGCTTGGGCGGCGATGTCGCGCCGCAGCTGCTGCTCGAACATGGCTTCGTTCATGCCCTGCTGCGCCAGCGCCTGGCGGTAGCGCTCGATGTCGAAGCTGCCGTCTTCCCTGCGCAGCCCCGGGATCTGCGCAATGGACTGCGCCAGCAGCGCATCGGGCACGACGATGTCGCGTTCGGCAGCGGTCTGCGCCAGCACGCGCTGCGTGATCAACTGGTCCAGCACTTCCTTGCGCATCGACAGCGTGTCGACCAGGGCCGGGTCGACTTGGCCGCCAAGCATCTGGCGGAAGCGGTCGATCTGGCGACGCAAGGCGTTGTCGAACTCGGCCCGCGAGATCTCGTCCTTCCCGACCGTCGCCACGGCGTCACCCTCGGACAAGAAGCGGTCGTAGCCCTGGACGCCGAAGAACACGAAGGACGGCACGATCAGGAACAGCAGGATCGCGAAGAGCAGACGCTTTTGGTTGCGGATCGAGTCCAGCATGACGGGATTCCCCGGACGACGGGCGGTCGGCGCGCAAGGCGCGCGGACAAGAAAAAGGGCGAACTCGCGTTCGCCCTTCGGGAAGTCTGGCGGAGTGGACGGGACTCGAACCCGCGACCCCCGGCGTGACAGGCCGGTATTCTAACCGACTGAACTACCACTCCTTTGTACTGCGCTTGCTGCACTTCTGTACTGCTTGGTGCTTCACTGATGCGTGCTTAACGACTGCGTGCTTCATCGCTGCGTGTTTAGCTGTCCGATGAACTGGACCGCCGCCACGCACGTCCTCATGTTTCCATGTTCCCTTACGCAAGCTGCTGGTGGGTGCTGAGAGGCTCGAACTCCCGACCTACGCCTTGTAAGGGCGCCGCTCTACCAACTGAGCTAAGCACCCGCCGACCCGCAGCCGCCCGGCGCCTCGAAAAACCACGCCTTGCTGACCGCCTTGCCTGCCTGTGCCGTGCATGACGCTGCAAGCCCTGAAGTATAGCAGCGTCTCATCGCATCGCGCAAATCGGGATGCGCAGCCGCCACGGCGGCGGCGTGCGCGACCCTCAGTGCTTGACCACCTCGCCTTCGCCAGCGGCGGCTGCAGGCGCCGGCGCGGCCGGCTTGCCGCCCTTGGCGTCCTTAACCCGCTCGTCCGCGCCCGCGGCGGCCTCTTCCTCGGCCAACGGCGCGGGCATGCGCTCCAGCGCGATCTCGAGCACCCGGTCGATCCACTTGACCGGAACGATCTCGAGCTGGTTCTTGACGTTGTCCGGCACCTCGGCCAGGTCTTTGACGTTCTCTTCGGGAATCAGGACCGTCTTGATCCCGCCCCGGTGAGCCGCCAGGAGCTTCTCCTTCAGGCCACCGATCGGGAGCACCTCGCCGCGCAGGGTGATCTCGCCGGTCATCGCGACGCCGGCCTTCACCGGGATGTCGGTCAGCACCGAGACCAGCGCGGTCGTCATCGCGATGCCCGCGCTCGGCCCGTCCTTGGGCGTCGCGCCCTCGGGCACGTGGATGTGGATGTCGCGCTTCTCGTGGAAGTCCGGCGCTATGCCCAGCCGGTGCGCACGCCGGCGCACCACCGTCATCGCCGCCTTGATCGACTCCTGCATGACGTCGCCCAGCTTGCCGGTGAAGGTGGTCTTGCCCTTGCCCGGCACGGCCACCGACTCGACCGTCAGCAACTCGCCGCCGACTTCCGTCCAGGCCAGCCCGGTCACCTGCCCGATCTGGCTCTCCTTCTCGGCCAGCCCGAAGGAGAAGCGCCGCACGCCGAGGAACGCGTCGAGATTCTCGGCCGCGACCGCGACCTTCTTCTCGTCCTTCTTGAGCAGCAGCATCTTCACCACCTTGCGGCAGATCTTGCTGATCTCGCGCTCGAGCGAGCGCACGCCGGCTTCGCGCGTGTAGTAGCGCACGATGTCGCGGAGCGCCGCTTCGGCCACTTCCAGCTCGTTGCCCTTCAGGCCCGAGTTGCGCATCTGCTTAGGCAGCAGGTACTTGGTCGCGATGTGGACCTTCTCGTCCTCCGTGTAGCCCGACAAGCGGATGACTTCCATCCGGTCGAGCAGCGCCGGCGGAATGTTCAGCGTGTTGGCGGTCGCGACGAACATGACGTCCGACAGGTCGTACTCGACCTCGACGTAATGGTCGACGAAGGTGTTGTTCTGTTCGGGATCGAGCACCTCCAGCAGCGCGCTGGATGGATCGCCGCGGAAGTCCATGCCCATCTTGTCGACTTCGTCGAGCAGGAAGAGCGGATTGCGCACGCCGACCTTCGTCAGGCTCTGCAGGATCTTGCCGGGCATCGACCCGATGTAGGTGCGCCGATGGCCGCGGATCTCGGCTTCGTCGCGCACGCCACCCAGCGCCATTCGCACGAACTTGCGGTTCGTGGCCTTGGCGATCGACTGGCCCAGCGAGGTCTTGCCCACGCCCGGGGGCCCGACGAGGCACAGGATCGGGCTCTTGACCTTCTCCACGCGCTGCTGGACCGCGAGGTATTCCAGGATGCGTTCCTTGACCTTGTCCAGACCGTAGTGGTCGTCGTCGAGCACCTTCTGCGCGAATTCCAGGTCGTTGTTGACCTTGCTCTTCTTGCGCCACGGCAGGTTGATCAGGACGTCGATGAAGTTGCGCACCACGGTGGCCTCGGCCGACATGGGGCTCATCAGCTTGAGCTTCTTGAGCTCGGCGTCGGCCTTCTTCTTGGCCTCCTTGGGCATGCGCGCGGCGACGATCTTCTTCTCGAGCTCCTCGAGATCGGCACCGTCCTCGCCCTCGCCCAGCTCTTTCTGGATCGCCTTGACCTGCTCGTTCAGGTAGTACTCGCGCTGGCTCTTCTCCATCTGGCGCTTGACGCGGCCGCGGATGCGCTTTTCGACCTGGAGGATGTCGAGCTCGGTCTCGATCTGGGCGAGCAGGCGCTCGAGCCGCTCGTTGACGTCGAAGAGCTCGAGGATCGACTGCTTCTGCTCGATCTTGATCGGCAAGTGCGCCGCGATCTGGTCGGCCAGCCGCCCGGGCTCGTCGATGCCGTTCAGGCTGGTGAGGATCTCGGGCGGGACCTTCTTGTTCAGCTTCACGTACTGGTCGAACTGCGACAGGATCGCCCGGCGCAGCGCCTCGGTCTCGGGCGTGCCTTCGCCGGCGCCGTCGATCGGCGTCAAGTCGCAGCGGAAGTGCGTGCCGGCGTCCGTGACGCTCTTCAAGCGCGCGCGCTCGGTGCCCTCGACCAGCACCTTCACGGTGCCGTCGGGCAGCTTGAGCATCTGCAGGATGTTCGCGATGCAGCCGATCTCGTAGATGTCGGCAGCGCCTGGCTCGTCCTTCGAGGCGTTCTTCTGGGCGGCCAGCATGATCCGCTTGTCGACCTCCATCGCGGCTTCGAGCGCCTTGATGGACTTGGGGCGGCCCACGAACAACGGGATCACCATGTGCGGGAACACCACCACGTCGCGCAGCGGCAGCAGCGGCAAGGATTGCACAGGGCTTTGGTTCTCTTCGGGCATTTGGGGTCCTTGCGGGTCTCGTGCGGCCGAGATGGGGCCCGGCGGGCACGCTTTCAAGAAGCCAGGATAGCGTCAATCGGCCGCCGGCACGGGGCGGCCGCCGAGCGGCGGCAGAGGACGTGCCGAAATGCGACGGGAGGGCTCGGGAGGCGGCGGGAGGCGGCGGGAGTGCGAACCCGCTCGAGCGGGCTCGCACGGCGAGCGCACGACCGCGCCCGCGGGAATCAACCGGCCGGTTGCCGGCCCTTACTTGGCGCCCGCCGCGCGCGGCGCGTCGGCGTAGACGATCATCGGCTTGCCGTCGCCCACAATGGCGCTTTCGTCGACCACGATCTTCTGCACGTTCTGCATCGAAGGCAGCTCGTACATCATGTCGAGCAGGTTCTGCTCGAGGATGGAGCGCAACCCGCGCGCGCCGGTCTTGCGCTTGAGCGCCTTGCGCGCGATGGCGGCCAGCGCCGCCGGCCGGATCTCGAGCTCGGCGCCTTCCATCGCGAACAGCCGCTGGTACTGCTTGATCAGCGCGTTCTTGGGCTCGACAAGGATCTGCACCAGCGCGGCTTCGTTGAGCTCGTCCAGCGTGGCCACCACGGGCAGGCGGCCCACCAGCTCGGGGATCAGGCCGAACTTGATCAGGTCTTCCGGCTCGACCTCCCGGAGCACCTCGCCCACCGGCCGCTCGGACGCGGTCTTGACCTCGGCGCCGAAGCCGATCCCGGACTTCTCCGAACGGCTGCGGATCACCTTCTCCAGGCCGTCGAAGGCGCCACCGCAGACGAACAGGATGTTCGTGGTGTCGATCTGGACGAAGTCCTGGTTCGGGTGCTTGCGCCCGCCCTGCGGCGGCACCGAGGCGATGGTGCCCTCGATCAGCTTGAGGAGCGCCTGCTGCACGCCTTCACCGGAGACGTCGCGCGTGATGCTCGGGTTGTCCGACTTGCGCGAGATCTTGTCGATCTCGTCGATGTAGACGATGCCGCTCTGCGCCTTCTCGACGTCGTAATTGCAGTTCTGCAGCAGCTTCTGGATGATGTTCTCGACGTCCTCGCCCACGTAGCCCGCTTCGGTGAGCGTGGTGGCGTCGGCGATGACGAAGGGGACGTTCAGCAGGCGCGCCAGCGTCTGGGCCAGCAGCGTCTTGCCGCTGCCCGTCGGGCCGACCAGCAGGATGTTGCTCTTGGAGAGCTCGACCTCGTCCTTCTTGCCCTTGTGGCGCAACCGCTTGTAGTGGTTGTAGACCGCCACCGACAGGATCCGCTTGGCCTTGCCCTGCCCGACCACGTACTGGTCGAGGATCGTGGCGATCTCCGCCGGGGTGGGAAGGCCGTTCTTGGCGGTGCCTGGTTGCGCTTCCTGCTGCGCCTCGTCGCGGATGATGTCGTTGCAGAGCTCGATGCACTCGTCGCAGATGAACACCGACGGGCCGGCGATCAGCTTGCGGACTTCGTGCTGGCTCTTTCCGCAGAACGAGCAGTACAGCAGCTTCTCGCTCGACCCTTTCTTGTCGGTCATTCCTTGGACCCTCTAACCGTGCGCGTGGAGGCTGTGAGCACCGCTGGCGCCGCGCGCTTTACGCGGCCTCTCCGCGACTCGACAAGACCCTGTCGACCAATCCATAGCTTACCGCATCTTCCGCGCCCATGAAGTTGTCGCGGTCGGTGTCCCGGGCGATGCGCTCGATGGGCTGGCCGGTCTGCTCGGACATGATCCGGTTCAGCCGCTCGCGCAGGTACAGGATCTCCTTGGCCTGGATCTCGATGTCGGACGCCATGCCCTGCGCGCCGCCCGAGGGCTGGTGGATCATGACGCGCGAGTTGGGCAGCGCGTAGCGCTTGCCCTTGGCGCCGGCCGCCAGCAGGAACGCGCCCATGCTGGCCGCGATGCCCATGCACAGCGTGGACACGTCCGGCTTGATGAACTGCATCGTGTCGAAGATGGCCAGGCCCGACGACACCGAACCGCCCGGCGAGTTGATGTAGAGCGAGATGTCCTTGTCGGGGTTCTCGCTCTCCAGGAACAGCAGCTGGGCGACGATCAGGTTGGCGGTCTGGTCCATCACCGGACCGACCAGGAAGATCACCCGCTCGCGGAGCAGGCGCGAGTAGATGTCGTAGGCGCGCTCGCCACGGCCGCTCTGCTCGATGACGATCGGCACCATGCCCAGGCCCTGCGGGTCGAAGCCCGGGCCGGACCCGGTGCCTGGCTGCGCATGCAGCCAGTCCTTGAAGGTGGAGCTCATCCGGTCGAATCCTCGTGTGCTCGTGCGGTTGCTTTGGAAGTTGCTTTCGACAGGATAGCGCGATGCGCGATCAGGCCACCGTCGCCTGCGCGCCGCCCGGCGGGTTCATCAGCTCGTCGAAGCCCACGGTCCGCTCGGGCGCGTCGGACTCGGCCAGCAGCCAGTCGACGACGTTCTGCTCGATCACCATCGCCTCGACGTCCGCCAGGCGGCTGCGGTCGGAGAAATACCAGCGCACCACCTCGGCCGGGTTCTCGTAGGCCTGCGCGAACTCCTCGATCTGCTTGCGGATCTGGTCGGGCTTGGGCTGCAAGCCCTTCTGGCGGACGATCTCGCCGACGATCAGGCCCAGGCGCACGCGGTTGGTGGCTTGCTCGGTGAAGGCATCGGCCGGGATCGGCATCTTGTCGGCGTCCTTCATGCCGCGCTGCTTCAGGTCGGCGCGCATGCTCTCGGCCATGCGCTCGGACTCGGCGGCCACCAGCGCCTTGGGCAGTTCCAGCTGCGCGACCGCGGGCAGCTTCTCCATGACGCCGGCCTTGGTACGGGCGCGCACGCGCTGCGCCACCTCGCGCTCGAGGTTGGCGCGGACGTCGGCGCGCATCTTCTCGACGTCGCCGTCGGCCACGCCCAGCGTGCGGGCGAATTCCGCGTCGATCTCGGGCAGCTCGGGGCCTTCGACCTTGGTGACCGTGATGGCGAACTCGGCGGTCTTGCCGGCCAGTTCCTTGGCGCCGTATTCCGCGGGGAACGACACCGGGACGGTGCGGGTCTCGCCCGCCGACATGCCCCGCACGCCGGTCTCGAAGTCGGCGAGCATCCGGCCCTCGCCCAGCACGAAGGCGTAGCCCTCGGCGCTGCCGCCCTCGAAGGCGGTGCCGTCGATGGTGCCGGCGAAGTCGATGGTGACCTTGTCGCCGTCGGCCGCCGCACGGCCGGCCTCGACCCACTTCACGCGTTGCTTGCGCAGGATCTCGACGGTCTTGTCGACTTCGGCGTCGCCGATCGGGCAGGCCACGCGTTCGAAGCCGGCCGCCTTGACGTCGCCCAGCTCGATCTCCGGGAAGACTTCGAAGGTGGCCGCGAAGCCCATCTCGCCGCCTTCGGCGCCTTCGCCCGCGCGCTCGACCTTCGGTTCGCCGGCCACGCGCAGCTTGTGCTCGTCGATGGCGGCGCCCAGCTTCTTGGACACCACGTCGCCCATCACCTCGGCATAGGTCTGCGCGCCGTAGGACTGCTCGATCATCTTCATCGGCACCTTGCCTGGCCGGAACCCCGGCAGGCGTGCGGTGCGGGCGATGCTGCGCAGGCGTTGCGCCACCTGCGGCTCGATCTCGGCCGCCGGCACCGTGAAGGTCAGGCGCCGCTCCAGGGTACCCAGTGTCTCGAGATTGGCCATATCCGATTCCGTAGCAATGAGTGTGCGCGCGCGCCGAACGGGGCATGTTCGCTCCGCCAACGGCTGCGCGCGGGATGTCGTCGAGTGGTGCGGCCGGGGAGACTCGAACTCCCACACCTTGCGGCGTCAGGACCTAAACCTGGTGCGTCTACCAATTCCGCCACGGCCGCGCATGCGGGGCGACGGCGCGCGCGCGCCCGCTGCGGTGCAAGCAAACATCGAAGCCAGCAACCGGTCTCCCCGCGGCGCGATATTCTACAGGGTTGCACGCGGGCGCCTCGGTGCGGGCGCCCGTCCTCCCGTCCCGCCGCTCGTCGGCCCCGCCCCGCTTCCGGTCGCCCTTTCGATGCCCAGTCCATGGTCGCAGGCCGACCACTACGAGAACTTTCCCGTCGGCTCATGGCTGCTGCCGGCGGCGCAGCGGCCCGCCGTCGGGGCCTTGTACCGCTTCGCCCGTTATGCCGACGACGTCGCCGACGAGGGCGACGCTCCTGCGGCCGCGCGCCACGCCGAGCTCGACGCGCTGGACTCCGCCGTGGCGCGCTTGGGCCGCGGCGCGCCGCCGGGCCATGCGGCCGTGGCGCCCTTGGAAGCCCACGCGCGCCGGCTGGGGCTGCCGACCGAACTGCTGTCGGCGCTGCTGTCGGCGTTCCGACAGGACGTCGACACGACCCGCTACCCCGACTACGCGGCGCTGGCCGACTACTGCCGCCGCTCCGCCGACCCGGTCGGCCGCCTGATGCTGCGCATCTTCGGCATCGCCCGGCCGGACGACGACGTGTTGTCCGACCGCATCTGCACCGGGTTGCAACTGGTCAACTTCGCGCAGGACGTGGCGATCGACTGGCGTCGAGGCAGGCTCTACATGCCCTTGTCGGAGTTGCGCGCGCACGGCGTGCTCGAGGCCGACATCGATGCCGCGACGCGCCACGGCAGCCCCTCGCCGGCGCTGCGTGCGCTGGTGCGCGCCCAGGTGGAGCGCGCACGCGCGATGCTAGAATCCGGCGCCCCGCTCGCGGCACGCGTGCCGACACGCCTGGCCTGGGAACTCCGGCTGATCGTGTCCGGCGGCCTTCGCATCTGCGACCGCCTCGCGGCCTGCGGCTTCGACCCCTTCGGTGCCCGCCCGGCACTGGGTGCGCGCGATGCGCCCGCCCTGCTGGCCGGCGCGCTGCGACTGCGCGGCGCGCACGGTGCCGCCCTTTCCGCCAGGATCCGCCCATGACGCCCGACGAATACTGCGAACAGAAAGCGGCGCAGAGCGGGTCGAGCTTCTATTACAGCTTCCTGTTCCTGCCGCCGCCGCGGCGACGCGCGATCATCGCGCTGTACGCGTTCTGTCGCGAGGTGGACGACACCGTCGACGAAATCAAGGACCCGTCGGTCGCGCGCGTCAAGCTCGACTGGTGGCGCACGGAGCTCGCGCGGCTGGAATCGGGCACGCCGCAGCACCCGGTGACGCGCGCGCTGCTGCCGCACGTGCAGGGCTTCGGCCTGACGGCGGGGCGGCTGGCCGAAGTCGTCGACGGCATGCAGATGGACCTGGACCAGAGCCGATACCTGGACTTCCCGGCCCTGGCGCGCTACTGCCGGCGGGTGGCCGGCGCCGTCGGCGAGTTGGCCGCCGACGTGTTCGGCCGAACGCGAGACGAGACGCTTCGCTACGCCGACCGGTTGGGCCTGGCCTTCCAGCTGACCAACATCATCCGCGACGTCGGCGAAGACGCCCGCAAGGGCCGCATCTACTTGCCGGTTGATGAGCTGCAGCGCTTCGAGGTCAAGGCCGCCGAGATCATGCGCGCGGAGCACAGCGATCGCTTCGTCGCGTTGATGCGATTCCAGGCCGAGCGCGCGCGCGCGGCGTACCGCGAGGCCTTCGCGCTGCTGCCCGACGCCGACCGCAAGGCCCAGCGGCCGGGCTTGATCATGGCATCGATCTACCTCGCGCTGCTCGACGAGCTCGAGCGCGACGGATTCCGCGTTCTGACGCAGCGCACCTCGCTGACGCCGGTGCGCAAGCTGCTGATCGCATGGCGCACCTGGGTGACCGGGCGCGTCAAGGTGCCCGCCACGCCATGACGCGCGGCCGCGTGGCCGTGGTGGGCGCGGGCTGGGCGGGCTTGGCGGCCGCGCTGGACGCGCTCGACGCCGGCTTCGATGTGCACGTGCTCGAGCGCGCGCCCGCGCCAGGCGGTCGTGCGCGTCGCATCGGCTGGACGCTGGCCGACGGACGCGCGGTCGCGGTCGACAACGGGCAGCACATCCTGATCGGCGCCTACAGCGAAACGCTGGCGCTCATGAAACGGACCGGGGTCGACCCGCAGGCGGCGCTGCTGCGCCTGCCGCTGGCGATCGAATACCCGGGTGGCCCCTGGCTGCGCGCCCCTCGCTGGCCGGCGCCGCTGCACCTGCTGGCCGCGCTGGCGTCGGCGCGCGGCTTGTCGTGGGCCGCGCGCGCGAGCAGCATCGGCTTCGCCGCGCGGGCACGCGCCAGCGGCTGGCGGCTCGCGAAGGACGTGACGGTCGAGCGCATGCTGGCCGACCGTGGCGTGCACGCGCAGGCCGTCGCGCTGCTGTGGGAGCCTTTGTGCCTGGCCGCGCTCAACACGCCGATGCAGCAGGCGTCCGCGCAGGTGTTCCTGAACGTGCTGCGCGACTCGGTCGGGGCCGACCGCGCCTCGAGCGATCTGCTGGTGCCGAAGGTGGACCTGTCCGCCGTGTTGCCGGACGCCGCATGGCGGCTGCTGGGCGAACGCGGCGCGACGCTGCACGCGCCGGCGCCGGTGACGGCGGTGGAGCCTTCGGCGGACGGGTTCGCGATCCGCATGACGGGCGGACGCGGGCTCGCGGTGGACGCCGTGGTGCTGGCGACGAACTTCGCCGATGCGGCATCGCTGCTTTCGCCGCTGGCGGCCGCAAATGCGACGGTGTCGCAGACCGTCGCGCGGCTGCATGCGCTGCAGCCCAGCGCGATCGCGACGGCTTGGCTGGCGCTCCCCGAGGGGCCGCACTGGCGCACGCCGATGCTCGCCATGCGTTGCGACGCGTCGCGGCCGGCGCAATGGCTCTTCGCGCGGCACCTGATCGATCCCGGCACCCGCCTCGTGGCCGCGGTCATCAGCGCGCAGGCGCGCGACCACGACCGCGAGGCCTTGCGCCAGGCGCTACTCGCGCAGGTGGGCCAGGCGATCGGCCAAGCCGGCGGGAAATCGTCCGACGAGATCGCGCCCTCGGACTCTCCAATGCGCATCGTGGTCGAACGGGCTGCCACCTTCCTGTGCACGCCGGGGCTCGTGCGGCCCGCGACGCGAACGGGCGTCGACGGACTGGTGCTGGCCGGTGACTTCGTCGACAGCCCCTACCCCGGCACCCTCGAATCCGCGGTGCGAAGCGGTCGTGCGGCGGCCTCCGAGCTTGCCGCGCGCAGGGCTCGCACCGCACCCGGCGCGCAGGCCCGGCTGCCGGTTCAGGCCGTCGACCAGCCCGTCGCGCGCAGCGCCTGAACGAAGGCGCGTGCCTTGCCGGCCACGGCTTCCGCGCCATCGCCCGGGCGATAGAGCGCGCTGCCCAGGCCGAAGCCGTCCGCACCAGCCGTGCGATGCTCGGCCAGCGTGTCCGGCGTGATGCCGCCGACGGGCACCAGGCGCAGGCCCCGCGGAAGGATGGCGCGCATCGCGCGCATCGCCGCGGGCCGCACGAGTTCCGCGGGAAAGAGCTTCAGCGCGTCGGCCCCTGCCGCCAGCGCCGCGAATGCCTCGGTCGGCGTCGCCACGCCCGGCGTGCACGCCAGGCCCTGCGCCTTGGCCGCGCGGATGACGGCCGTGTCGGCGTGCGGCATGACGATCAGGCGCCCGCCGGCCTGCGCGATCTCCCGCACTTGTTCGGGATCCAGCACCGTGCCCGCCCCGACGACCTGGTCCGGGAACGCCGTCGACAGCTGCCGGATCGATTCCAGCGGGTCCGGTGAGTTGAGCGGGACTTCGATGATGCGAAAGCCCGCGTCCACCAGCGCTTGGCCGACGGGAAGCGCGTCCACGGGCGGTAGCCCGCGCAGGATGGCCACCAGCGGCATCGCGTCGAAGGCCGCGAACAACCGTTCGCGCGCGGGATCGTGGGGGGCTCGTTCGGTGCGGGTCTCGGTCATCGGGTCAACGTCCGGCATCAGGAATGAGGCGGGCATGGCGCGCGATGGCGACCAGCCCCGGGACCACGACGTCCGCCGGGCCGTGCGCGAACGAGACGTCCAGCAAGTCCATGGCGCGCGCGTAGCGGACCGTGAGCCGCTCGTCGCCGATCAGGGTCACGTGGGCGCCCTCCGGCAGCCATCCGGCCGCGCGGGCACCGCGGAATTCCTCGCCGATCAGGAGGCCGGACAGGTAGTCCGGCACGCTGGCGGGCGACAGGTCCGCCTCGAGCACGCGGGAGCGCACCGTGAAGAGCGCATGCGTGAAGTCGTCGCAGGCGTGCGCGCGCGTGACGCCGCGCTCGAAGGCCTGCCAGTCCGGGGCGGCGGCAGCCGACGCCGGCGTCGGGGCGGATGCGCTCGCAGCGGCCGCCTGCTGGAATGCGCCGAGAATGGTGTGCCCGAGCAGCGCGGCATGCAGCTCCCCGGTCATGAACGTCGAGAAGGCCCGGATCTCGCCGGCAGCCATCAGCGCCCACTTGGAATGCGTGCCGGGATGGACGAAGACGCCATCGGGGCGCCCCTCGATCGCGGCGCCGATCAACTGCGTCTCCTCGCCGCGCATGACGTCCGGGTCGCCGCGCGCGTCGACGCGGCGCAAGCCCGGAACGATGGCCAGCGGGACCCCGTCGCCCGCCACCGCGGTGACGAGCCGCCGAGCCAAGGCCTGCGCCCCGGCGGGCAGGTCGCAGTACGGCGCCTCGACCCAGCCGTTGCGGCTGCCGATCATCCCGCAGGCGATCCGCGGCAGGCCGGCGTCCCAGCCGTCGATGGCCCGGGCGAGCGTGCCGGCGAAGTCGCCGTCGGTCACCTTGCGGATGCCGTGCGGCCACGCGCGGCGGTCGAGGACCGTGCCGTTGGCGTCGACCAGGTAAGCGCGCAGCGACGACGTGCCCCAATCGAGGGCCACGAGCCGCGACGATTGCGAACGGGTGAGGGTGCGTTGATTGTCCATGCGTGGGCCTGCCTCGAGGATGCCTTGGCCGGCAAGACACGCGCCCGGGATCAGCCCTCGCGCAGCTTGGCCAACGCCGCGTCGATCCGATCGACCGCCCAGACTTCCAGGCCTTCGATCGGCTGGCGCGGCGCATTGGCCTTGGGCACGAGCGCGATCGAGAACCCCAGCTTGGCGGCTTCCCGCAGGCGCTCCTGCCCGCGCGGTGCCGGGCGGATCTCGCCGGCCAAGCCGACCTCGCCGAAGCAGACCAGGCCGCGCGGCAAGGGCTTTGACTTCATCGACGACACAATGGCGGCGAGCACCGGCAGGTCCGCGGCGGGCTCCGAGATGCGCACGCCGCCCACCGCGTTCACGAAGACGTCCTGGTCGTAGCAGGCGACGCCCGCGTGGCGGTGCAGCACGGCGAGCAGCATCGCCAGCCGGTTCTGCTCGACGCCCACCGCGAGCCGCCGCGGATTGGGCGAATGCGCCGCGTCCACCAAGGCCTGCACTTCTACCAGCAATGGCCGCGTGCCTTCCTGCGTGACCATCACGCACGAGCCCGGGACGCCCTCGCCCGTGCCCTCGCGGTCGTGATGCTGGGAAAGGAAGATCGCGCTGGGGTTCGACACGCCACGCAAGCCCCGATCGGTCATCGCGAACACGCCGATCTCGTTGACCGCGCCGAATCGGTTCTTGAACGCGCGCACCACGCGGAACGACGAGTGCGTGTCCCCCTCGAAGTAGAGCACCGTGTCGACGATGTGCTCCAGCACGCGGGGGCCGGCGAGCGTGCCTTCCTTGGTCACGTGCCCGACCAGGATGATGGTCGTGCCGCTTCCCTTGGCCAGGCGGGTCAACTGCGCGGCGCATTCGCGCACCTGCGCGACCGAACCGGGGGCGGACTGCAACTGGTCCGAATACAGCGTCTGGATCGAGTCGATCACCACCACGGTCGGGCGCATGGCCTCGACCGAGGCGGCGATCCGCTCCAGGCCGATCTCGGCCTGCACCGCGACGTCGGCCGCGGCCAGGCCCAGGCGTTGGGCCCGCAAGGCCACCTGCGCGTCGGACTCCTCGCCCGACACGTACAGCACCGGCACCTGCCGAGACAGGGCCGCCAGCGCCTGGAGCAGCAGCGTCGACTTGCCGATGCCCGGGTCGCCGCCGATCAGGACGACGCTGCCGGACACCAGGCCGCCGCCCAGCACGCGATCGAACTCCTCGACGCCGGTGGGCAGGCGCGGGATGTCCGCCGCTTCGATGGAGGCGAGCTTGCGCGCCGGCGCCGCCTTCACCAGCGGCGCGAATCGGTTCGCAGCGGACGGGACGGGCTCGATCAGGCCCTCGGTGAGCGTGTTCCAGGCATGACAGCTCGGACACTGTCCCTGCCACTTGGGGCTGGTGCCGCCGCACTCGGTGCAGACGTATTGGGTCTTGGTCTTGGCCATCCGGGCTAGTTGGGGGCGCTGCCCGCCACTTCCACCGTTGCCCCGAGCACCTGCACGGGCACGCGCGGGGCCAGCGCGCACATGAGCTCGTAGCCGATCGTGCCCGCCGCGGCGGCCACCTCGTCGATGGGCAGCCGCTCGCCCCACAGCTCCACGACGCTGCCTTCCCGCGCGACCGGCAGCGGCGTGAGGTCCACCGCGAGCATGTCCATCGACACCCTGCCCAGGGTGCGGGTGCGGATGCCGTCCACCATCACCGGCGTGCCGGTGGGCGCATGACGTGGGTAGCCGTCTGCGTAGCCGCAGGCGACGATGCCCACGCGCATGGGCCCGGGCGCCACGAAGCTGGCGCCATAGCCGACCACGTCCCCGGCGGCCAGGGCCTGCACGGCGATGATGCGCGACTCGAGCGACATCGCGGCGGCCAGCCCCAGCTCGGCCGCGCTGCGGTCGGCGAAAGGCGTCGCGCCGTACAAGGCGATGCCGGGCCGGACCCAGTCGGCATGCGTCGACGGATGCGCGAGCGACGCGGCCGAGTTGGCCAGCGAGCGCGGCCCCGGCAGCCCATCGGTGACGGCAGCGAAGCGCTCCAGCTGCCAGTCGACACCGCGCGCATCGTCGGCGGTGGCGAAATGCGTCATCAGCGTGACGCCGCGCACCCCCGGCGACGCCGCCAAGCGATCGTGGGCCGCCCGGAAGCGGTCCGCCGCGAAGCCGAGCCGGTTCATGCCGGAGTTCAGCTTGAGGTGCACGTCCACCGGCGCGCCAGGTCGCGCCTCCAGCCAAGCGAGCTGGGGCGCGCTGTGCACCGTGAGGTCCAGGCCGTGCTCGCGGGCCGTGGCGACGTCGGCGGGCTCGAAGGCACCCTCCAGCATCAGGATCGGGCGCGTCCAACCCGCCGCGCGAAGGCGAAGCGCGTCATCGAAATCGAGCAGCGCGAGGCCGTCGGCCCGTGCGAAGCCGACCTGGGCGGCCGCCAGCCCGTGGCCATAGGCCGCGGCCTTGACGACGGCCCACAGACGCGGCCCGCTGCCGTCGGCGCGGCGCGTGCACCGATGCAGGACGGCGAGATTGCGCTGCAGCGCAGCGATGCGGATGGTCGCGCTGATGGGCCTGGGCATCGGAAAATTATGGCATGCGCTGTCGAAGGGGCCGCCAAGGCCTTCGTGCTATAACCCGAGCCGCATGAGACGCGGCTTCTACACCATCATGGCGGCGCAGTTCTTTTCGTCGCTCGCCGACAATGCGCTGCTGATCGCCGCGATCGCGCTGCTCATCGAGCTCAGCGCTCCCGAGTGGATGCGGCCGATGCTCAAGCTGTTCTTCACGCTGTCCTACGTCGCGCTCGCGCCGTTCGTCGGCGCCTTCGCCGACTCCATGCCCAAGGGCAAGGTGATGCTGATCACCAACGCGGTGAAGGTGATCGGCTGCGGGCTGATGTTCCTGTCGGTGCATCCGCTGCTGGCCTACGCGGTGGTCGGCCTGGGGGCGGCGGCCTATTCGCCGGCCAAGTACGGGATCCTGACCGAGTTGCTTCCGCCCGAGAAACTGGTGGCCGCCAACGGCTGGATCGAAGGCACGACCGTCGGGTCGATCATCCTGGGCACGGTGCTCGGCGGCGCGCTGATCAGCCCGCGCGTGTCCTCGGCGCTGCTCGGCTTCGACCTTCCGGGCATCGACACCGGCGTGGACACGCCGGCCGAAATGGCGATCCTCGTGATCTCGGTGTTCTACGGCATCGCGGCGCTCTTCAACCTGCGCATCCCCGAGACGGGCGCGCGCTATCCCCACCAGGAGCGCAACCTGGTGCGCCTGCTGGGCGAGTTCTGGCAGTGCAACCTGACGCTGTGGAAGGACAAGCTCGGCCAGATCTCGCTGGCGGTGACGACGCTGTTCTGGGGTGCGGGCGCGACGCTCCAGTTCATCGTGCTGAAGTGGGCAGAGCGTCAGCTGGGCATGCCGCTCAACCGTGCGGCCGTGCTGCAAGGGGTGGTCGCGGTCGGCATCGCCGGCGGTGCGATCCTGGCGGCGCGCATCGTGCCGCTGAAAGGCTCGCTGAGGGTGCTGCCGGTGGGCGTGGCGATGGGCCTGATCGTGCCGATGATGACCCTGGTCGGCTCCGTCGAGGCGGCTTACCCGCTGCTCGTGCTGATCGGTGCGTTGGCGGGGTTCTTCGTCGTCCCGATGAACGCGCTGCTGCAGCATCGCGGCCACGTGCTGATGAGCGCGGGCCATTCGATCGCCGTGCAGAACTTCAACGAGAACCTGAACATCCTCCTGATGCTGGCGCTGTACGCGCTGCTGCTCAAGTTCGAGCTGTCGATCAACGCGGTGATCGTGTTGTTCGGGCTCTTCGTCGCGGCGGCGATGCTGGTGGTGATGCGCCGCCATGCGGCGAACCAGCGGCGGTTCGATTCGGTGGGGTTGATCGGGGAAGCGCGGCACTGAGGCCGGTCGCCGGGCCGCGCGTTCGCCTGATCTGACGAGCCTAATCGGACGAGCCCAGCGGCGGCACGGTCGCCCGTGCGAGGCACAGGTCCTGCCACACCAGGGCCTTTTCGGCGAGGCGGTCGCGCAGCAGGTACGCGGGGTGGTAGGTGACGACCACCGGCAACGGGCGTCCGTCGGCATCGATGGAATGCACCTTTCCACGCAGGCTGGCGATCGACGCGGTGGTGCCCAAGAGGGACTGCGCCGCGAACCGACCCAGCGCGACCAGCAGTTGCGGCCGCACCAGCGACAGCTGCTCGCGGAGGTACGGCGCGCAGGCCGCCACTTCCTCGGGCAGCGGATTGCGGTTGTTCGGCGGGCGGCACTTCAGGACGTTGCAGATGTAGACGTGCTGCTCGCGCGAAAGCCCGAGGGCAGCGAGCATCGCGTCGAGCAGCCGGCCGGCCTGGCCCACGAAAGGCTCGCCGCGAAGATCCTCCTCGGCGCCGGGCGCCTCGCCGACCAACATCCAGCGCGCCGACGGATCGCCGGTGCCGAACACCACCTGCGTGCGCGACTGCGACAGGCCGCAACGCGGGCAGCCCGCCGCTTCGACCCGGACCGCTTCGAGGCGGGCATGGCGCGCGGCGTGGTCCGCGATGGCGATCGACGAGGGCGGTGCGGCCGGCGAATCCACCGCGCCCATCGCGGCGAGCGGTGACTCGTCGCCCGGCGGCTGCGCGGCCGCGGGCGCCAGCACGTCGGGCCGGTCGCGCGCCACCCACAGCGGCCCCAGCTCCAGCGCCGCCCAGGCTCGCCGGCGGCGCTCATCCATCGGCGAGCTTCAAGCGCAGCACGAGCGCGTCCTCTCGGGTATGGCCGGGCGCCGGATAATAGCGGCGCCGCACGCCGATCTGCCGGAAGCCGAATCGGTCGTACAGGCGACGCGCCGGCACGTTGGACGGCCGCACCTCGAGCATCATCGCCGTGGCGCCGCGCGAGACGCAGTCGTCGGACAGCCAATGCAGCATCCGTGCGCCCCAACCTTGCCGCTGGCAGGCGGCCGCGACGCTGAGGTTGAGCAGGTGGACCTCGTCCGGCATCCACATGACGACCGCATAGCCCATCAGCGCATGGCGGTCGTCGCGGAACAGCCAGGCGTCATAACCGGCCTTCAGCGAATCGATGAAGTTGCCGGCCGACCACGGGAAGGCGTAGACGGCCCGCTCGATTGACTCGACCGCCGGCACGTCGGCGGGCCGCATCGGCTCCACGGTCAGCCGACCCCAGGCGCCCGACGAGGCCGGCGGCTGGGTGCTGGTGCCCGGCTGGGCGTCGTGCGCCATGGGCGTGCCCTCAGGGCCGCGCGGCGGCGCTCGCCGCCGCATCCCGCGCCGCCCGCAGCGCGCGCTGCTCGTCGACGTCCAGCGCGACCTTGTCGCGCACGTACAGCGGCACCGCCTCCTCGGCGGGCACCGCGTGGCCGCACGCCAGGGCGCGGGCCGCCAGCACTGCCACCGCATCCGCACGCGCATGCGCCTTCACGATGGGCGGGCCCAGGCGTTCGACCAGCAGGCCGAACGGCCCCGGGTGCCGCGCGAACCCATCACCGGCGGCCAGGACCCTTCCTGCAGGCGAGCCGCGATCGACGACCTCGGCCATCAGCCCCGCGGCGGCCTCGTGCGGCGCGGCCAGCCGAGCCACCGCGATGCCGGGCGGCGGCGTCTCGATCAAGCCGAAGTAGACCTCGCCCATGCGCGCGTCCAGCGCGACCGCGACCGGCACGTCGTCCGTGACGGCGGCCAACGTCCGGGCGCAGCTCGCCGTCGCCGCGACGCAGTCGATCGGCACGACCGGCAACCCGGCGCTGAACGCCAGCCCCTGCGCCACGCCGCAGGCGATGCGCAACCCCGTGAAGGCCCCCGGCCCCGCCCCGAACGCGACGGCCCGGCAGTCTCGCAGCTGCAAGCCACGGCGTTGGAGCAGCGCCTCGACCATCGGCAGCACGCGTTGCGAATGGCCGTGGCCGGCCTCTTCGCACAGCAGGTCCGTGCGCCCGTGGTGGAGCAGCGCGACCGAGCACCATGCGGACGAGGTGTCGATGGCCAGCAGAGTGGGCCCCGACTGAGGGCTTGCGACGAGGGACACTGGCGGGGGGCGGCGCGCGGGACCGGGCGGATTCCCGATTCTATTCGACCCGCGCGCGCGGCCTAGAACCCCCTACCGCGGCGCTGGTCCCTCAGCTGCTCGCGCAGCGCTTGCCGCTCCTCGGGACTCAGGCGGCCGGCGCCGCCTTCCTGGCCACCCCCCGGAGGCCCCTGCCCCGCCGACGACCGATCGTTGCGCAGCTGTTCGCGGAGTTGCTCGCGCATGCGCCGACGGTCGCCGCCTTGCGGCGTGGCGCCCGCGTCGTCCGCTTGGTGCGGCGGACCCCGGCGGCCGCCCCCGTCGCCGCCGCGTCCGCCCGGGTCGGCCCACACGGACCCGGCCGAGGCCGCGACGAGGCAGCCGGCGATCAGTAAGCGGCGAAGCGCGCGCGCGCGATGGGCGGAACGGAGCATGCGATGATTCTAGGCGCACGCTGCTCCCGGCCCTCGCGGACGGGAGTAAGCGGTGTAACGGCATGTGTCGGCCCGCCCGTCGGCCGGCGATGCGGGCCGCGCGTGCCCTATGATCGGCCCCATGACGACGCCACCGCCCGCCCGCCTCCTCGTGGTCGACGACGACGATCGCCTGCGCGATCTGCTGCGGCGCTACCTCTCCGAGAATCGCTTCGACGTCGCGCTGGCCGCCGACACCGCGACGGCGTGGCGGCTCATGCAGCGCGAGCGCTTCGACCTGCTCGTCCTCGACCTCATGCTGCCGGGGGAGGACGGCCTGGCGTTCCTGCGTCGGTTGAGGGGCGGCGGAGACACGACGCCGGTCGTCATGCTGACCGCCAAGGGCGACGAGATCGACCGGATCATCGGACTGGAGATGGGCGCGGACGACTACCTGCCCAAGCCCTTCAACCCGCGCGAGCTGCTGGCACGCATCCACGCGGTGATGCGCCGGAGGAAGGCGCCCGACCTGCCCGGCGCGCCCGCGCCGGAGGCCGGGGAAATGCACTTCGGCGACTTCGTCCTCGACCTGGGGACGCGCACGCTCACGCGCGCCGGCGAGCCGATCCCGCTGACCACCGGAGAGTTCGCCGTGCTGAAGGTCTTCGCGCGCCACCCGCGCGTCCCCTTGTCGCGGGACAAGCTGATGCAGCTGGCGCGGGGGCGCGAGTACGAGGCGTTCGACCGCAGCCTGGACGTGCAGATCTCGCGGCTGCGCAAGCTGCTCGAACCGGACCCGGCCAAGCCGCGCTACCTGCAGACGGTGTGGGGCGTGGGCTACGTCTTCGTTCCGGACGCGCGCTGAGCGCCGGCGCTCGCCGCATGCCGTTGCGACCGGGTGGCCTGTTCTGGCGCACCTTCTTCCTGATCGCCGCGCTGATCCTGGCGAGCCTGCTGGCCTGGAGCGTCTTCTTCCGCGCCTTCGAGCGCGTGCCGCGGGCCCAGCAGGTGGCCTGGGAGCTGGCTTCGGTGGCGAACTTGACGCGCGCGGCCCTGGTGAGCGCCGATCCGGCCCGCCGACGGGCATTGCTGGAGGACCTGGCGCGCGAGGAAGGCGTCTCGGTGGAGGTGCTCGAGCCGGACGATCGCGTCGAGCCGCTGGCCCTCGGCGGCTTCGCCGCCGAGGTCGCTGGCGCGCTGGCGGCATCGCTCGGCCCGGGCACGCGCAGCGGCAGCGCGGTCAATGGCGACCGGGGCTTCTGGGTGAGCTTCGACATCGAGGGCGATGCCTACTGGTTGCGCATCGACGAGGCCCGCGTCGACCGTCGCCCGGGACCGGGGTGGCTGGGGTGGGCGCTGACGGCGATCGGGTTGTCGTTGGCCGGCGCCTTCGCGACCAGCCGGCTGGTGAACCGGCCGTTGGACCAGTTGTCCCGTGCGCTCTCGGCCTTGGCCAGGGGGCAGCGGCCGGAGCCGCTCGCCGAGCGCGGCCCCGAGGAGATCGCCCGGCTGAACACCGGCTTCAACCGCATGGCGCAGTCGCTGGGCGAGCTCGAAGCCGACCGCGCGCTCGCGCTGGCCGGCATCTCCCACGACGTGCGCACGCCGCTCACCCGGCTGCGGATGGAGATCGAGTTGGCGGCCTTGCCCGAAACCACCCGGCGCGCGATGGAGAGCGATGTCGAATCGATCGACCGGATCGTCGGCCAGTTCGTCGAGTTCGCGCGCGGCGCGCAGGCGCCACCGGCGGTGGCGGTGCCGGTCGAACCCGCGGCGCTGCTCGACGCGCTGCGTGAACGGCATGCCGGCGAGATCGCCGCCGGCTCGGTCGCCTGGAACGACCGGGGCGTCGATCGCACCGTGCGCTGGCTCGGGCAGGCGGCCGATTTCGAGCGGATCGCCGCGAACTTGGTCGAGAACGCGCTACGCCACGGGCGCGGTCCTGACGGGCGGCTGGAACTGGGATTGCGCCTGGAGCGGGTGCCACGCGGCGTGCGGCTGGTCGTGGCGGACCACGGCCCCGGCGTGCCCGGCGATGCGCTGGCGCGCCTGACGCGTCCGTTCATGCGCCTGGACGCGGCACGGGGTCCGGCGGCCGTGCCCGCCGGGGCGCTGGAGCACGGCGGCGGGACGGGGCTCGGGTTGGCGATCGTCGAGCGGCTGGCGCAGCGCCACGCGGGGCGGCTGCTGCTGGCGGCGCCCGCGACCGGCGGCTTCGAGGCGACGGTGGAGCTGAAGGACGGCCGGTGATCGGGCATCGGCCTTGCCACATTCGGGGCTCGAGCCACCACCTGGAGCAGCCTCGCATGCAGACCAATCCCGACGACCTCGGCGCCGTGCACCCAAGCTCGGGCCGGCCGGACGCGATCGAGCTGCTCAAGGACGATCACCGCCGCATCGAGAAGCTGTTCAGCGAGTACGAGGCGCTTCGTGGCAAGGGCGGAAACGCCGGCCAGAGCGGTGACCGCCAGCGGATCGCGCAGCTCGCGCAGCAGGTCGCGGCCGAGCTGTCCATCCACGCGCAGCTCGAAGAGACCTTGTTCTATCCGGCCCTGCAGCAGGCCACCGGAGACGCGCGCGGCGTGGAGCAGGCGCACCACGACCATGACGCGGCCAAGCGGCTGCTCAAGGACCTGTCGTCGCTGGCCCCCGGCGACGGCGGTTTCGACTCGACGATGACCTCGTTGGCGAAGGCGGTGCGCGAGCACGTGCGGATGGAAGAGGAAACGCTGTTCACCGAAGCGCGCGGCCGGCTGGATGCGCAGGCGATCGGCGCGCAACTGGACGACCTGCGCCGCAAGATCGAATCGCCGCCGGAGAAGCCTGAAGACTTCGTGGTCATGGGCAACTGAGCCGGACACACCGTGCAGTGCGCTGCCCAGGTGTCATCGCGCCAGCAGCAGCACGACCGCGTGCGCGGCGATGCCCTCGCCTCGACCTTCGAAGCCCAGGCGCTCGGTGGTCTTGCCCTTGATGTTCACCGCGTCGGTCGGGATGCCCAGGTCGCGGGCCACGTGCTCCACCATGGCCGGGACATGGGGGGCGAGGCGCGGCGCCTGCGCCACGATCGTGGCATCGACGTTGCCCACCCGCCAACCGGCCGCCCGGACGCGATCGATCGCCTCGCGCAGCAGCACTCGACTGTCGGCGCCCGCGAAGCGCGCGTCGGTGTCTGGAAACAGCCGGCCGATGTCGCCCAGGGCCGCCGCACCGAGCAGGGCATCGGTGATCGCGTGCAGGAGGACGTCGGCGTCGGAATGGCCCAGCAGCCCACGATCGTGAGGAATGCGCACGCCGCCGATGATCAAGGCCCGGCCGGGCACCAACGCGTGGACGTCGTAGCCCTGCCCGACCCTGAAGGGTGCGCGCGCTGCGCCGTCTGCGCCCGGCCGAAGCGCCTCTGGACCGCTCATGCCAGCTCCCACAAGGCCCTCAGCAGGGCGAGGTCTTCCGGCACGGTGACCTTCAGGTTGCGGCGGCTGCCGGGCACCACGCGGGCCCGCAGCTGCATCGCCTCGATGGCCTGGGCTTCGTCGGTGACGTCCGGGTGCAGCCTCAACGCGGTGCGCAGCAGCCCCAAGCGGAACATCTGCGGCGTCTGGGCCAGCCAGAACGCCTCGCGCGGTTCCGTCCGCTCGACCCGTCCATCCGCCACGCGCTTGACCGTGTCGACCACCGGCAACGCCAGCAGCCCGCCGATCGGGTCGTCGTCGAGCATCTCGATCATCGCTTCGACCAGTGCGGGCGAGATGCCCGGCCGCGCGGCATCGTGCACCAGCGCCCAGGTGTCGTCATCGCCCTCGGCGTCCAGCGCGTCCAAACCAGCCAGAACCGTGTCGCGCCGCGTGGCGCCGCCCACCGGCAGGATGCGCACGCGCGGGTCCTTCAGCCCCGGCAGGCCGGCGGCACGCGCGTCGTCCGGCGCCACGACGACCGCGACGCAATCCAGCTTGCGCACGGCGAGCAGCGCTGCCACCGCATGCTCCAGCAAGGTGGCACCGGCCAGCTCCAGGTACTGCTTCGGCCGCGCGTGGCCCATGCGCCGGCCGCTGCCGGCAGCGGGAATCAGCGCGAAGCGGTGCAACTGCGGAGCGGGCATCGGGCGGCCGGGGTCTGCATGAGCTGGATCGCTAGAATTATAGGTTCCGTCCGGCCACCCCCATCCTGGAAGCAGACGCCATAGACGCCGCGCCCCCCCTCCCGACGCAGGGCATCGCACGCCTGCCCACTGCGCTTCCGCGCGCGGGCGCCGTGGCCAGCCTGCCGCCCGCCTTCGGGTCCGCGGATTCGCTGGCCATCGCCCAGCTGGCCCTGCGGGGCAAGGCAGAGGGCCGTCCGCTGGTCGTGCTGTGCGCACGCGCGACCGACGTGCAGCGCCTGGCGGCCGAGATCCCGGTCTTCGCCCCCGCACTGCGGGTGGCGTTGTTCCCCGACTGGGAGACCCTGCCCTACGACACGCTCAGCCCGCACCAAGACCTGGTGAGCGACCGGCTGGCGACCATGGCGTTGCTGTCACGCCGCGGGGCCGACGTGATCGTGACGGCCGCGACCACGGCCTTGCAGCGGCTGGCGCCGGTGGAGTACCTGGCCGCCCACACCTTCCGGTTCGACCGCGCGCAGCGGCTGGACGAGGCGCAGCTGCGCGGCCAGTTGACCATGGCCGGCTACGAGCACGTCACGCAGGTGGTCAAGCCCGGGGAGTTCAGCGTCCGCGGCGGCCTGATCGACCTCTTCCCGATGGGCTCCACCCTGCCCTACCGGCTGGACCTCTTCGGCGACGAGATCGAGTCCATCCGCACCTTCGATCCGGACACGCAACGAAGCCTGTATCCGGTCGAGCGGGTCGACCTGCTGCCTGGCCGAGAATTCCCGCTGGACGAAGTCGCGCGTGGCGCGTTCCGCGGCCGCTGGCGCGAGCGCTTCGAGGGCGACCCCTCGCGCGCGATCCCGTACCGCGACGTCGGCAACGGGATCGCCTCGCCCGGCATCGAGTACTGGTTGCCGCTCTTCCACGCCAAGACGGCGAGCCTCTTCGATTACCTGCAGGCCGACGCGGTCGCGTTGACCCTGGGCGACGTGGAGGACGCGGCGCGCGGCTTCCTGGCCGACGCGCTCGAGCGTTGGCGCTTCCTCGGACGCGACGCGGAGCGGCCGCTGCTGGAGCCGAACGAGATCTTCCTGTCGATCGAGGAACTCTTCGTCGGGGCCAACCGCGGCGGGCGCTTCACGCTGCAGCATGCCGCCGACGCGGCCGACGAGGGACGGTCCCGCTTCGGGCATCCGCTGCCCGCGCTCGCGGTGGATCGGCGCGCCGAAGATCCGGTCGCGGCGCTGCGTGGCTTCCTCGCGCGCGCCGACGTCAGGACCCTGATCGTCGCCGAGTCCGCGGGTCGACGCGAAACGCTCGCGCAGTACCTGGCCGAGCACGGGCTGGCGCTGCCGATGTCCGAAGGCTGGGCCGACTTCGCGACGGCGTCCGAGGCAGCGCAGCTGGCCATCGCGCCGATCGCCGACGGGTTCCTGCTGCTGCCGCAGGAGCTGGCCGACCCGGGCCTGGCCGACCTGGGGATGTCTGGCGCGCCGAGCGGCGCCACGGCGGATGCTGGAGCCGGTGGGCGGCGGGTCGCCATCGTCACCGAGGCGGAGCTTTTCGCCGGCGTCGCGCGGCGCCGCTCGCGCGGCCGGCGCGAGGCGCCGACCAATGTCGACGCGATCATCCGCGACCTGTCGGAGTTGTCCATCGGCGACCCGGTGGTGCACCAGCAGCACGGCATCGGCCGCTACTGCGGGCTGGTGTCGATGGACCTGGGCGACGGCGCCACCGAGTTCCTGGAGCTTCACTACGCCGGTGAATCCAAGCTCTTCGTGCCGGTGTCGCAGCTGCATTTGATCGGCCGCTACAGCGGCGCGTCGCCCGACGAGGCCCCGCTGCACGCGCTGGGCTCGGGCGCATGGGAGAAGGCCAAGCGCAAGGCCGCCAAGCAGGCGCGCGACACCGCGGCGGAACTCCTCAACATCTACGCGCGGCGTGCCTCGCGCGAGGGCCATGCGTTCCGCTTCGAGCCGCACGCCTACGAGTCCTTCGCCTCCGGCTTCGGCTTCGAGGAGACACCCGACCAGCTGGCCGCCATCCACGCCACCGTGCAGGACATGGTGTCGGGCAAGCCGATGGACCGGCTGGTCTGCGGCGACGTCGGCTTCGGCAAGACCGAGGTGGCCCTGCGCGCGGCCTTCGTGGCGGTGATGGACGGCAAGCAGGTGGCCGTGCTTGCGCCCACCACGCTCCTGGCCGAGCAGCACTTCCAGACCTTCACGGACCGCTTCTCGGACTTCCCCGTGAAGATCGCCGAGATGAGCCGCTTCCGCTCGCCCAAGGAAGTGGCGGCCGCGGTGGCGGGCCTGGCCGACGGCACCATCGACATCGTGATCGGCACGCACAAGCTGCTCTCCAAGGACACGCACTTCAAGCGGCTGGGGTTGGTGATCATCGACGAGGAGCACCGCTTCGGCGTGCGGCACAAGGAAACGCTGAAAGCCATGCGCGCCGAGGTGGACGTGCTGACGCTGACCGCCACGCCGATCCCGCGCACGCTCGCGATGAGCATGGAGGGCCTGCGGGACTTTTCCGTGATCGCCACCGCGCCGCAGCGGCGGTTGGCGATCAAGACCTTCGTGCGGCGCGAAGGCGACAGCGTCATCCGCGAGGCCATGCTGCGCGAACTCAAGCGCGGCGGGCAAGCGTACTTCCTGCACAACGAGGTCGACACGATAGAGAACCGCCGGCAGATGCTGGAGAAGCTGCTGCCCGAGGCGCGCATCGTGGTGGCCCACGGCCAGATGCCGGAACGCGAGCTGGAACGCGTGATGAAGGATTTCCACCAGCAGCGCTTCAACGTGCTGCTGTGCACGACCATCATCGAGACCGGCATCGACGTCCCGACGGCCAACACCATCGTGATCCACCGCGCCGACCGCTTCGGCCTGGCGCAGCTGCACCAGTTGCGTGGCCGCGTGGGGCGCTCGCACCACCAGGCCTACGCCTACCTGATGATCCCGGACGAAGCCGCCATCACCAAGGACGCCACCAAGCGGCTGGAGGCCATCCAGCAGATGGAAGAACTGGGCTCGGGATTCTTCCTCGCGATGCACGACCTGGAGATCCGCGGCGCCGGCGAAGTGCTGGGCGAGAACCAATCGGGCAACGTGCATGAAGTGGGCTTCCAGATCTACACCGACATGATCGACCAGGCGGTGCGCGCCCTGAAGGCCGGACGCGAGCCCGACCTGTCCGCGCCGCTGGCCGCGACCACCGAGATCAACCTGCACGCGCCGGCGTTGCTGCCGGCCGACTACTGCCCGGACGTGCACGAGCGGCTCACGCTCTACAAGCGGCTGGCCAACTGCGCCGACATCGACGCGCTGGTGGGCATGCAGGAAGAGCTCGTCGACCGCTTCGGCAAGCTGCCCGAGGCGGCGCGCGCGCTGGTGGAAACCCACCGGCTGCGGATCCTGGGCACGCCGCTGGGCATCACGAAGATCGACGCCGCGCCGAACGCGATCGTGGTGAGCTTCAAGCCCGACGCGCCGGTGGACCCGACCAAGATCATCGGCTACGTGCAGTCGGTGAAGGACACGCGCCTGGCGGGCCCGGACCGGTTGCGCGTGACGCTGGACGAGGCGGACTTCCCGGCGCGGGTCGTGCGCGTCAAGGCGTTGCTGCGCGGCCTGGGCTCGGACGCGAAGGACGCGCGTCATTGGAGCGACCCGGATCCGACGCAGGCAACGTCTTCGCTGGGCAAGGGCGGCGGCACGAAGCCCACTGCGAGCGTGCCCTCGGCCGCCTCATCCGCTTCGGCCGGAGCCGGCAAGCCCACGCTGCCACGCGCCGGCCGCACCCATCATCCCCACCCTCTGCGGAGCCACAAGTGAACCTGACCGTGGTCGCCCGCGAGCTGCCCGACGCGCTGGTTTCGCACCTGACCGACCTGGTCGGCCGTGCCCCCTCGTTGCGCGAGCAGGACCGCGCGCGTTGGGCCCACGCGCCGGACGGGCCACCGATGCGCGAGGCGGTCGCGCAGGCCTGCGCCGCCAACGCCAGCGATTTCGCCTACCTCCCGGCCGACATGCGGCTGGAGTCGTTCGCGCTGCTGGCGATGGACATGGACTCCACGCTGATCTCGATCGAGTGCATCGACGAGGTGGCGGACTTCGCCGGCCGCAAGGCCGAGGTGTCTGCGATCACCGAGGCGGCGATGCGCGGCGAGATCACCGACTACAAGGAGAGCCTTCGGCGGCGGGTCGCCTTGCTGGAAGGGCTGCCGCAAGAGGCGCTGGCGCGCGTGCTCGAGGAGCGATTGCGCCTCAATCCCGGCGCCGAGCGGCTGGTGTCCACCGCGCGTGCGGCCGGACTGCGCACGTTGCTGGTGTCGGGTGGCTTCACCTTCTTCACGGACAGCATGCGCGAGCGGCTGTCACTGGACGAGGTGCGCTCCAACGAGCTGGAGATCCGCGGCGGCAAGTTGACCGGCGCGCTGCTGGGCGACATCGTGGACGCTCAGGTCAAGGCGCAGACGCTGGCCGCGAGTTGCGAACGACTGGGCGTCCCCCCGTCCCGGGCGATCGCGATGGGCGACGGCGCGAACGACTTGGCCATGATGCGCCTGGCGGGGCTGTCGGTGGCGTACCATGCCAAGCCCGTGGTGCGTTCCCAGACCACGGCCTCCATCGACGTCGGCGGGCTGGACGTGCTGTTGCGGTGGCTGGCGCCATGAACCCGCGGGCGCGGTGAGGCGGCGGGCGGGCCGCCGGCGCCGATTCGGCGCTCGGGCCCATCCGTCAACCCGCCCGGCGCACCGCGATCGACTTGAGCGGGATGCGCTTGCGCGGCGCGTTGCGCAGGGCCGACGCCGCGGCGGCGGCCGTCGACGCGCCGTCGACTTCGCCCACCAGATCGTATTCGGTCGCCCGGACGATGCGGGCGTGCACGAACTGCCCCGGCGACACGCCCCGCAGCCCGGGCAGGCTGACCTGTCCGTCGATCTCGGGCGCATCGGCGGCGCTGCGGCCGACCGCGCCATGCGGGCCGGCTTCATCGATCAGGACGCGAACGGTGCTGCCGACACGGCGCGCCAAGCGGGCCCGCGAGATGTCCGCTTGGACCTGCATCAGGCGGGCACGGCGGGACTCCCGCACGTCGTCCGGCACGGCCCCCGGCAATGCATTGGCGCCCGCGCCGTCGACCGGCGAATACGCGAAGCAGCCGACGCGGTCCAATTGCGCCTCGCGGAGGAAGTCCAGCAGGGTTTCGAACTCTTCCTCGGTTTCGCCCGGAAAGCCGGCGATGAACGTGCTGCGGATGGTGAGCTCGGGACAGGCCGCCCGCCAGGCCCGGACCCGTTCGATGTTGCGCTCGCCCGAGGCAGGCCGCTTCATCGCGCGCAGCACGCGCGGATGGGCGTGCTGGAACGGCACGTCCAGGTAAGGCAGCACTCGGCCCTGCGCCATCATCGGCAGGATCTCGTCGATGTGCGGGTACGGGTAGACATAGTGCAGGCGCACCCACGCATCGTGCTCCGCCGCGAGCCTGCCCAGCTCGCTCACCAAGTCCGCCAGACGCGTGCGGACCTCGCGCCCGTCGAAGCGGTCGGTGGCGTAGCGCAGGTCCACGCCATACGCGCCGGTGTCCTGCGACACCACCATCAGCTCGCGAACGCCCGCTTCGAACAGGGCCCGAGCCTCGGCCAGCACCTCGCCCACGGGCCGGCTGACCAGGTCGCCGCGCATCGACGGGATGATGCAGAAGCTGCAGCGGTGGTTGCACCCTTCCGAAATCTTCAGGTAGGCGTAATGGCGCGGGGTGAGCTTCACGCCCCCGGACGGCACCAGGTCGACGAAGGGGTCGTGCGGCTTCGGGGCGTGCGCATGCACCTGCGCCATCACCTGGTCGGCGGCCTGCGGGCCGGTGACGGCCAGCACCTTGGGGTGGATGGCCGCGACCATGTTCTGGCCGTCGGCGTCCTTGCGGGCGCCCAGGCAGCCGGTGACGATCACCTTGCCGTTCTCGGCCAGCGCCTCGCCGATCGCGTCCAGTGATTCCCGCACGGCGTCGTCCACGAAGCCGCAAGTGTTGACGATGACCAGATCGCTGGCGTCGTAGCGCGGCGAGATCTCGTAGCCTTCGGCGCGCAGCTGCGTGAGGATGCGCTCGGAGTCGACGAGCGCCTTGGGGCAGCCCAGCGACACGAAGCCGATGCGGGGTGGATTCACGGGAACCTTTGGGTCTGGAACGCGCTGCCGCGGCGTCGGCAGCCGCGGTCCGCAAACGCAGCCGGCAAAGCGACCAGCGCGCGGGCCGGAAAGCGCAAAGCCTTAAAGTTTAAAGCTTTTTTCAGCCGGCCGCAGTACGCGGCCCGATTCGCGCGTAAAGCTTCATCAGCGGCGTCACCGACACGCCGTGCGCCACGACCGACGACACGATCACGGCGAGCGTCATCCCGGCCAGCATGTCGCCTTCGGGGCCCGTCAGCCCGTGCGTGATGGCGTAGGCGAGGTAATACAGCGACCCGATGCCACGGATGCCGAACCACCCGATCAGCCGCCGCTGGGTGCGCGTGGTGCGCGACCCCGCCAGCCCGATGCGCACCGACAGCGGTCGGATGACGATGAAGAGCAGCGGCACGAACCAAAGCGCTTCCCGCGGCAGGTCGACCGACCACAGCAAGGCCCCGATCAGCAGCATCACCGTCACTTCGCCGATGCGCTCGATGCGCTCGTTGAACTGCAGCACCGACAGCGCCAACCACGCCGGCGCATGCTTCGGATGCGTCGCCACTTCTTCCAGATCGACATGGCCGCTCACCAACTCCGCGAGAGGCACCGGGCTGTTGGGTGGCGGGCGGTCGCCCTTGCTCGTGGCGTCCATCACCGTGTCCGGGCCGCCGTCCGTCCCGCGGTCCACAGCGTGTCCAGCCGCCGGATCGGCCCGGCCGGCCTTGCTGCCTGGCGCATCGTTGCCGGCCGGAGTGGTGCCGAGCGCCTCGGCGCCGACCGCCTCGGCGCCGACCGCCTCGGTGCCGACCGCCTCGGCACCGGCAGCTTTCCGCGTCTCGATCCGTTCCACGCGCCGAAGCGCCACGCCAGCCGCGAACACGGCCAGGAAGCCGTAGGCACTGGCGAGCAAGGCGGCTCCGTAGGCCAACGCGATGAGGCCAAGCGCCAGGAACTCGTCCAGGCCGGTGGCTTCGCGGTGGCGCCGCCGCAGGTAGAGGACCAGCCGGCCCACCAGCGTTCCTGCCGCCGCGCCGATGCCGAGGCCGGCCACCACCGCCCACACCAGATCCACGGCAACCCACCGCCAGCCGAATTCGCCGAGTTCGTGCAGCCCGAGCAAGCCGAGGCCCAGCATCACGAAAGGAAAGGCCGTGCCGTCGTTCATGCCCCCTTCGCCCGTGAGCGAGAACCGCAAGCGGTCGCCGTCCTCGGGCGCCTCGAGCTGGACGTCGGAAGCCAGCACCGGGTCGGTCGGCGCCAGGATCGCACCCAGCAGGATGGCGGCGCCCGGCGAGAGCCCCAGGACGGCCCAGCCCGCCAAGGCGATCAGGCCGACCGTGACGGCCATCGACCCGAAGGCCAGGCGCAGCGGAAGGCGCCAGCGCCGGTCGGACAGACCGGGGCTCAGCTTGAGGCCGGAAGTGAACAGCGAGATGAGGACGGCGACTTCGGTCAACCGCTCGACCAGCACCGAGTCGCCGAAGAGCTCGGGCGCGGCCAGGTCGAAGAGCACCGGGCCCATGGCCACACCCACGGCCAGGTAGAGCATGGAAGTCGAGATCGGCAGACGTGACAGCAGCGTGCCGGACAGCGCCATCAGCACCAACAAGACACCGATGATCAACGACCATAGCGCGAAGGGATCCATCGGCGGGTCACAGCAAGCGCCGCGCCAGCCCCCCGCGGCGATTACTTCTTCGTGTTGGCCGGCTCCTTGGGCGGCGGCTGCTCGGTGCTGGCGCCGAACGCGGGGAAGCCGTGGAAGACGGTGCGCGCCTGCTGCTGGAGCTGCTCCTGCAGCTGCAGGTAGAGGTTCTTCGACTGCTCGACGTAATTGGCCATCATCCCCTGGATCATCGGCGCCTGCACCGACATGAACTGCGTCCACAACTCGGGGTTGGGGCCGGCCTTGCCGTCGTACAGGGCCTTGCTCTGTTCTTGGAAGCGCGCCTGGATGTCGATGAAGGACTGGATCGATTTCTCGAGGTACGACCCCATGATGCCCTGCATCGCGTGACCGTAGAACCGGATCATCTGCTCGAGCATCACCGAGCTGAACAGCGGGTGGCCCCCCGCCTCTTCTTCGAGGATGATCTGAAGGAGGATGCTGCGGGTCAGGTCCTCGTTGCTCTTGGCGTCGATGACGCGGAAGCCCTCGTTTTCCAACACGAGCTGTTTCACGTCGGCCAGCGTGATGTAAGCGCTGGTCTGGGTGTCGTACAGCCGGCGGTTCGGATACTTCTTGATCAGACGCTGGTTGCTGCTGGTCGCCATCGTGTCCCCTGCGCATCATCGTGGCCGCGTGCCGGTCGCGCCGGCAAGCGAATGCTGTGGATGCGCACGAAACCTGTCTTTGCGCCCCCGTGGGGCATTCTGCGCGTGTATGGTGCGACGCGCAACCACCATGCTGCGGCGCAGCATAGGGGTTGCGCAGTGTGCGGCAGCGTCGGCCGAGCGCCGTCCTGCCCATGGCCGGACCTCGGGGCCCGGCCGGCGATCAACCCATGTGCATGCCGCCGTTGAGGCTGAAATCGGCGCCGGTCGCGAAGCCCGCGTCGTCCGAAGCCAACCATGCGCACATCGAGGCGATCTCTTCCGGGGTGCCCAGGCGCTTGGCCGGGATGGTCGCGACGATCTTCTCGAGCACGTCGGGCCGCACGGCGCGGACCATGTCGGTGCCGATGTAGCCCGGGCTCACCGTGTTGACGGTCACGCCCTTGGCCGCGACTTCCTGGGCGAGCGCCATGGTGAAGCCGTGGATGCCGGCCTTGGCGGTCGAGTAGTTGGTCTGCCCGAACTGCCCCTTCTGGCCGTTGACGGAGCTGATGTTGATGATCCGGCCCCAGCCCGCGTCGAGCATGCCTTCGATGACCTGCTTCGTGACGTTGAAGAGCGAATTCAGGTTCGTGTCGATGACGGCGCGCCAATCGTCGACGCTCATCTTCCGGAACATGCCGTCGCGCGTGATGCCGGCGTTGTTGACCAGCACGGCGACCGCGCCGTGGTCGGCTTTAACTTGCTGGAACGCGGTGACGGTGGAGTCCCAGTCCGCCACGTTGCCGGCGGAGGCGTGGAACTCGTAGCCCTCCGCCTTCTGCTCGTCCAGCCACTTGCGCCAGTCCCGGCTCGGGCCGCAGCCCGCGATGACGCGGAACCCCTCGTCATGCAGTCGCCGGCAGATCGCCGTGCCGATGCCGCCCATGCCGCCGGTCACGTAGGCCACCTTTTTGTCGCTCATCTGTCTCGCTCCTTGGTTCGATCGCTGCTCGCGCCGGTCGGCGCCGCACCTGCGGGCGGGCCGGAGGGCCCGCGCTTCAACTCGCTTTCTGCTTGACGTAGCTGCCCGGCGCCGGCTCGATCGGACGATACTTGTCGGACACGAAGCGCGCCGGATCCACCGCTTCGCCCTTGCGGGTTTCCAGCCAGGTGGTCCAGTCGCGCCACCAGCTGCCCGGCTTCTCTTCGGCGGCTTCCAGCCACTGCTCCGGGTCCGACGTGCCGGCCGGACCCACCCAGTAGCTCCGCTTGTTCTTCTTGGCCGAGTTGATGGTGCCGGCGATGTGTCCCGAGGCGCCCAGCACGAAGCGCGCGTCGCCGCCCAGCAGGCCGGTCGAGGCGAACGCGGCCCGCCACGGCACGATGTGGTCCTCGCGCGCGCCGAAGACGTAGCTCGGCGCATCGATCCTGCCGAGGTCGATCGGCTGGCCCATGCTGGTGCAGGCGTCCGCGTCCTTCAGCTTGTTCTCGAGGTAGGTGTGGCGCAGGTACCAGCAGTACATCGGCCCGGGCAAGTTGGTGCTGTCGGCGTTCCAGTACAGCAGGTCGAAGGGCGCGGGCGCCTCGCCCTTGAGGTAGTTGGAGACGACGTAGTTCCAGACCAGGTCGTTCGGACGCAGGAAAGAGAAGGTGGTGGCCAAGTCCCGGCCGGCGAGGATCCCGCCGTTGCCCAGCTGCTGCTCGCGCATGCGGACGAAGGTCTCGTCGACGAAGACGCCCAGCACGCCCGGCTCGGCGAAGTCCAGCAACGTCGTGAGCAGCGTGAGCGACTCGCACGGGTGCTCGCCACGGGCGGCCAGCGCAGCCAGCGCCGTGCACAGGATGGTGCCGCCCACGCAGAAGCCCAGCATGTTCAGCGTGTCCTGCCCGGAGATCTCGCGGACCACGCGGATGGCTTCGCACACCCCGGTCTCGAGATAGTCGTCCCAGGTCAGGTGGCCTTGGTCGGGCCCGACATTGCGCCACGACACCATGAAGACGGCGTGGCCGTTCTCGACCGCGTTGGCGACGTACGAGTTGTCGGGCTGCAGGTCGAGGATGTAGAACTTGTTGATGCAGGGCGGCACCATCAACAGGGGCCGGCTGCCCACCTTGGGCGTCTTGGGCGCGTAGTGGACGAGCTGGAACAACTCGTTCTGGAAGACGACGCTGCCGGGACTGGTGGCGACGTTGCGGCCGACCTCGAATGCGGTCTCGTCCGTCTGCGAGATGCGGCCGCGAGCCAGGTCGGCCAAGAGGTTCCCGATGCCGCTGCCCAGGCTTCGGCCCTGCGTCTCGATCAGCTTGCGTTGCGCCTCCGGGTTGGTCGCCAGGAAGTTCGCCGGCGACATGGCCTCGACCCACTGCTGCGTCGCGAAGCGGATGCGCTCGCGCGTCTGCGCGTCGCCCTGCACCGCGTCCGCCATCTTCATCAGCGCATCGGCGTTGAGCAGGTACAGCGACGCGTTCAGCGCATTGACGCCGTCCTGCCAGGCCGGATCGGCGAAGCGGCGATCGGCGGGCGGCTCCAGCGACTGCGGGGTGGCGGCCTGCACGAACAGCTTCTGCCAACGATGGAAATAATCGTGCTGGATCTCGGCAAGGCGGGCCGGGTCGAAAGCGGGGAGCGCGGGCAGCGCCGGCAGCGCCGGCATCCCGAAACCCCATGGCGACAGACCCGGAGCGCCGGCCGCGGTGGCTTCGGCCGCAGGCGCTGGCTGAGCCCCACGCGCGGACGGACCGGCCGTGCCGGACCCACCGGCACCCCTGCCGGCGGCCGCAGCCTGCTCGTCAACGCGCGGCGAGGCTTCCGACGCCGGCGCGCCAGCCATCGGCGACGCTGCCGCTGCGTCTCGCCCTCGTGTCGTGAGTTCCCCGGAGCGGCGCTTGCGCCCCCCGGATGCTGAAGCCGCCGGTACCGGTCCGTCCGCCAAGGTGGCGGGGGCCGAGGCCGAAGCCTCGCCCGGACGACCGGCAGGCTTGCGCCTCGCAGCAGGTTGCGCGGTGCTTCGCGCTCGCGTGGCCATGGATTCGTCTCCCTCGTTGGTCGGGATTGTCGGTTGCGGCCCGAAACGTTGTCAAACTAGCAGGCATGTACATCATCGCGATCGCCTGGCTGTACGTCACCGTGCTGATGGCACTGGCCGAGACCTCTTTCATCGCGGGGCTGGTGACCTTCGTCTTCTACGGCGCCTTCCCGCTCACGATCGCGCTGTACCTGATGGGCACGCCGGCCCGGCGCAAGGCCCGCGCCGTGCGCGAGCGCGAGCAAGGCGGGCGGGACCCGCTGGACGATGACCGCGGCGATCCACCCGGTACACGCTGACGGCGGTAGGTCCGCCCGTTCCGCGCGCCAGCGCAGGCGACGCGATCACTCGATCCAGATGCACGCCGCCATGCGCCCGGTGACGCCGTCGCGCCGGTAGGAGTAGAACCGCGCCGCGTCCGAATACGTGCACAAGCCACCTCCATGCACCCGGTCGACGCCGGCGGCGTGCAACCGGAAGCGCCCGAGCGCGTACAGGTCCGCGAGCCACTTGCCGGGCGCACCGGCTCGGAACGCGCTCGCCGCCCGTGGATCGAGGTCGCGGAACAGATCGCGCACCTCCGGGCCGACTTCGAAGGCGGTGGGCCCGATGGCGGCGCCGAGCCACGCGACGACGTCCGCGCGCGGCGCCCGCATCCGGATCGCGGCCACGCCCGCTTCCAGCACGCCGCCTGCCAAGCCGCGCCACCCCGCGTGCGCTGCGCAGACCGCCGAACCGTCCGCCGAGGCAAGCAGCACCGGCATGCAGTCGGCGACCATGACGGCGCAGACCGTGCCGGCGCGCGCGCTGACCACGGCGTCGGCCCGCGGCGGAACGGCTCCACCGGCAGCGGTGTCCGCGTCATGCACCGCCGCCCCGTGGACCTGAGCCAGCCAACGCGGCGACGCGGGCAGGTGACGGTCCAGCAATTGGCGGTTGTGCCGCACCGCGCCCGGATCGTCGCCGCAATGCTCGCCCACGTTCATGCCCCCCGCTTCGCCGCCCGCAACGCCCCAGGGCCCGGCACTCGTGCCGCCCTCGCGGGTCGTCATGAAGGCACGCACCCCGGCCGGCATGCAGGCGTCGGCACTCAACCAACGCTCGGGCAGCGGTCTCATCAGCGCTTGCCGGTCCGAACGCGGACCGCACCGGTGGCCGGGGCCGCCTGCGCGCCTTCCGACCACGACGTCCGTTCTTCCTCTGCCGCCCGCTCGCGTGCGGCTTCACGATGGGCCAAGTCCAAGGCAGCGGCACGAGCCAACGCCGCTTGCGTGGATATGCCCACCGCCGCGAGCGCCTGTCCGACATCCGACGGCACCGCGCTGTTCCAATCCATCCACCGGCCGTCGGCCGGATGCGCGAGCGACAACCGCCAGGCGTGCAACGCTTGTCGGCCGATGACGTCGGTCCGCGCCAAGCGCCGACCGTACACGGGGTCGCCGACGATCGGATGGCCGAGGTGGCGAAGATGCACGCGGATCTGGTGCGTGCGGCCCGTGTCCAAGCGCGCCAGCGCCAGCGTGAGGGGCCAGTCGCCGAGCGCGCCTTCGGCGACGGCCTGCAGGTGCGTGCGCGCCGGCTTGCCCGGCACGTTCGCCGCCATGCGCGTCCGGTCGGCCGGATCCCGTCCGATCGGCGCGTCGATCGTAGATTGCGCCGGCAGGCGACCCTCGGCCAGCGCCAAGTACCGGCGGCTAGCCGTGCGCGACGCCATCTGCGCGACCAGGCTGGCCACGGCGCGCTCGCTGCGCGCCACGACCATCAATCCGCTGGTGTCCTTGTCCAGGCGATGGACGATCCCGGCCCGTGGCAAGGCGGCGGAGTCGGGCCGGTGGTGCAGCAGCCCGTTCATCAGCGTTCCCCGCCAGTTGCCGGCGGCCGGGTGGACGACCAGACCCGGCGGCTTGTCCACCACGAGCAGGTCCTCGTCTTCGTGGACGATGGCGAGCGGCACCGGATCGGGCTCGTAGGCCCGCTCGGCCTCGTGAGGGAGCGGCACGACGCGGATGCGCTCGCGACCGGAAAGGCGGGCCTTCGCGCTGCGCGGCACGCCGTCGACGCTCACCGCGCCGAGCGCGATCCACTGCTGCACGCGCGAGCGCGAAACGTCGTCGAGCCGGCCGGCCAGGTACTTGTCCAGACGCTCTCCGGCCGCCGCCGTGTCCGGTCCGAGCAAGATGGCGTCCGCCCCGCCGGCGGACGCGTCGGTGTCGGCGTCTTCGGGATCGACCCCTTCGCTATAATCGGGCGCTTCGTGCTCGGGGTGGATCGTCACGTGTCGACGTCGTTTTCGCGCCTGCTGGCGAGTGGCTTGTTGGTGATCGCGGCGTTGGTGGCCGGGGGTTGCGGGACCACGCGCATCGGCCCGGACGAAACCCTGTCCTGGACGCCCGAGAAATTGTACGCCGAGGCCCGCGAGGAGCTTCGTTCCGGCAACTGGGCGTCGGCCGTCAAGCTGCTCGAGAAGCTCGAGGCGCGGTACCCGTTCGGCCGCTTCGCGCAGCAGGCGCAGCTCGACATCGCGTGGGCTTACTACCGCGAGAACGACCAGGGCAACGCGCTGGCCAGCGTCGACCGCTTCATCCGCCAGTACCCGAACCACGCCGCGTTGGACTACGCCCTTTACCTGAAGGGCCTCATCAACTTCAACGAGAACCGTGGGCTCTTCGCCCGCTTGGGCGGGCAGGACCTCGCCGAGCGAGACCTCAAGGCCGCCCGCGAATCGTTCGACACCTTCAAACAGCTGATCTCCCGCTTTCCCGACAGCCGCTACGCCGCCGATGCCAAGGCGCGGATGGGCTACCTGGTGAATTCCATGGCCAGCGGCGAGGTCGCCATCGCGCGTTACTACTTCACCCGGGGCGCCTACGTGGCCTCGGCCAACCGCGCCAAGGCCGTGGTGGAGCAGTATCCGCAAGCGCCCGCGGTCGAGGACGCGCTGGTCATCATGGCGCGATCCTACGAAGGCCTGGGGCTGCCCGAGCTCCGCGACGGCGCGCAGCGCGTGCTCACGCTCAATTTTCCCGAGAGCACCGCACCGGCGCGCGCGCTGTCCGCGCGGCAGGCGCGTTGGTGGCAGATCTGGAAGTAGCAGGCCGACGGCCGCACCCGGCGGCGCTCATGCGGGCAGCACCGGTCCGCCCTGGATGAACGCGACGGCCCGTGCCTGGTCGCGGGTCACCGGGAACGGCGGCAAGCTCGCCAGGAGTCGCTTGCCGTAGCCCTTCCCCACCAGCCGCGCATCGCCGATCATCAGCAGCCCGCGGTCGCCTTCGGACCGGATCAGCCGACCGGCCCCTTGCTTCAGCGCGACGGCCGCCGCCGGCAGCTGCAGTTCGACGAAGGGGTCGCGACCGGCGTCGCGCATGGCTCGTATGCGCGCCTGCAGCACCGGATCGTCCGGGGCGGCGAAGGGCAGCTTGTCGATGATCACCAGCGACAGCTGGTCGCCCCGCACGTCGATGCCCTGCCAGAAGCTCGCGGCGCCCACCAGCACGGGAGCGGGCGCGTCGCGGAAGCGCTGCAGCAGCTCGCCGCGCGGCGCTTCGCCCTGCACGAGCAGCAGCATCGTTTCCGGCAGTCGGGCGCGCAGGACTTCGGCGGCGCGTCGAACGGCGCGAAGCGACGTGCAAAGCACGAACGCGCGGCCCCGGTTGGCCGCCAACAACGGCCAAGCCCGCTCGATCACCGCGTCGGTGAAGCCGGCGGACTGCGGCTCGCCGCACCCTTCCGGGACATACAAGAGCGCCTGCCGCGCGAAGTCGAAGGGGCTGTCCCAACGGCGGCAGGTGGCGTCATCCAGCCCGAGGGCCCGCCGGAAATGCCCGAAGTCGCCCCCCAGGGCCAGGGTCGCGGACACGAAGACCCATGCGCACCGGGTGGCGTGCCGCTGGCGCGTGAAGGGCTCGGCCACCGATACCGGCGTGCGGTGCAGGGTGATGGCCTGCGGATGCGCTTCGCCCCAGCGCACGGGCGGCTCCAACGGATCATCCAATGCGTCCGGCGTGCCATCGGCATCATGGCGCTCACCCAGGTCGCCGAGGCCGTCGAGAGCGGCACCGCCATCGTCGCCGGGCGCGGCCGGTCCGGCCCAAGCGCGCAATCGTCCCAACAGCGCCTCGCCGCGTGCGCAGATGCGCGCCAGATCGGCGTCCCGGGTGGCAGCGGATCCCAGCAGGCGGCAGAGCCCGTGCAGGCTTTCGTCCAGCCCGGCAAGGCCGCGTGCGAAATCCCGATCGGCGAGGAGCACGTCCGCGTCCGCCCGCGGCGACGGGTTCGGCCAGGCGCTGCGCAAGGCGCGGGCCGCCTGAACCAGCGCGTCGGAAAGCATCGGCCAATCGCCCGCATCACGAGCGGCAGCGAGCCCCACCGACACCGCGTCGCGGGCCAGGTCCACCAGCTGGCGCGTGGACACGCCGACACCGAAGAACTGGCTGCAGATGTCCGGCAGCAGGTGCGCCTCGTCGAAGACGATGGCGTTGGCCGATGGCAGGAGGTCCGAGACCCCTTCGTCGCGCAGCGCCAGGTCGGCGCAGAACAGGTGATGGTTGACGACGACGATCTCCGCCGCCTGCGCGTTGCGCCGGGCGCGCACCACGAAGCAGTCGGACCAGTCCGGGCACTCCTGCCCGAGGCAGTTGTCACGGGTGGACGTGGCGAGCACCCATGCATCGGCATCCTCCGGGACGCCCGCGCATGCGGCGCGGTCACCGCTTTCCGACGTGCCGGCGAACCACTGGATGCGTTGGAGCGTCGAGGCCACCTCCCGACGGGCCGCGCGCGCGTCGTCCAGGTTGCGATGCAGGTGGTACCGACATACGTAGTTGGCCCGGCCCTTGAGCAGCGCGGTGCTCGCCTGACGGCCCAGCGCGCCGGCGATGGTGGGCAGGTCACGCCCGAAGAGCTGGTCCTGCAGGGTGCGCGTGCCCGTGGAGACGAGCACCTTGCCCCCGGCCAACAGCGCCGGGACCAGGTACGCGAACGTCTTGCCGACGCCCGTGCCGGCTTCGGCCACCGCGGTGCCGTCCGATGCGAACGCCTGCGCCACCAGCTCGGCGAGCTCGGTCTGCTGGGGGCGCGCCCTGAAACCCGGAAACGCCTTCGCCAACGGCCCATCGGGCGCGAAGGCAGCCGCCGTCCGGCAGGCCAGGTCGGCTGCGTCGTCTTGCTGCACCGTGGGCAGGTCCGGTCAGGCGGGGATGTCAGGGGTCAACTGCATCTCGAGCAAGGCGATGGTGTCCTTGATCTGCAGCTTGCGCTTCTTGAGACGCCGCATCTGGAGCTCGTCGCGGGCAGGCTGCAGCGCGAGCGTCGCGATCACGATGTCGAGGTCACGATGCTCGACGACCAACTCGGCGATGCGGCGCTTGATCGCGTCAGGATCGGACATGGGGGCATGATAGTGGGGGGCTCCGCACCGGGCAATGCGGCCGGACGTCTTAAGCCCGATCCCGCCGATATCGCGGCGCGCCTGCTGTCACCGGACGGGCGTGGGTGCGGTCGCAGGTGCGGGGGCTGCCGAAGGGGCGGTGGCGGGGGCGGACGTCGGCGCTCGCGGTACGGACCCCCCGGGGGCGCCGGCCGGAGCGCCTGGAGCGATGCCACCCGGGCCGGGCTCGATGCGCGGGGCGGACGGTTGCGCGCGACCGGCCCGTCGTCGCGCCTCGCGTTGGGCACGCTCGGCCTGCGCCTGCCGGTTGCTTTCCAGGCGGGCTTCGGTGGCGGCGCGGTTGGCGGGCGCCCGGGCCGCGCGTTCGGCCGCACGGGCGCGGGCGGCCGCAGCCTCGGCTTCGCGCTGGCGCCGCCGCGCCTGCACTTCGGCTGCGATTTCAGGACGTCGCGCCTCTTCGGCGGCGCGTTCACGCTCGCGCAGCAACGCGTCGGCTTCGCGCTGGGCACGTTCGGCCTGCTGGCGCTGGCGGTCGACCGCTTCGCGGTCGGACCGCGCGACTTCTTCGGCGATGCGCTGGGCTTCGGCGCGATTGCGCCGGATCGCGTCATCTTCGCGCAGGCGCTCCCGCGCGGCCACCTCGATGCGGCCGATGGCGCTGTCCGCGGCCAGCCGCTCGCGCGCCAGGTCGGCCAGGCAGGGATTCACCAAGAAGCGCTCGTAACAGGCTCGTTCCCGCTGGGCCCAGTCCGCCTCCAGCACGCCGCGCCGATCGCCGGCCGCCTGGAGGGCGGCGCGGGCCGCCTCCGGTCCGGCGATGGCGGATGCCTCGAAGCCCGGCAGCCAATCGCGCTCCGGTGCCCGGCTGGGCAGCGTGCAAGCGGCCAGCGCCGCGAGAATGCCGGCGGCCGCGATCGCGCGTGCGCCCCGGACGGCCGCGCCGGAAGCGAAGTTCATGGCCCGGCCGGCGCGCGACGCGGCGATTCAAGGTATTCGCGCGACTGCATCTCGACCAGCCGACTGACCGTGCGCTGGAACTCGTTGGCCATCGCGCCGACCGTGTACAGCTCGTGGGGCGCGCAGGCCGCCGACACCAGGAGCTTGACGCGCGCGTCGTACAGCACGTCCACCAGCCAGGTGAAGCGGCGTGCTTCGGAAGACATCGACGCGCCCATGCAAGGCACGTCCGACAGGATCACGGTGTGGAAGCGGCCGGCGATCTCGAGATAGTCGTTCTGCGAGCGCGGCCCGCCGCACAGCGTCTTGAAGTCGAACCAGACCACGCCGCCCGCGCGACGCAGGGCGCGGATCTCGCGGTTCTCGATCGTGATGCGGGGATCGTCTTCCTCGTCGCGGCCGGCGAGCCGCCGGAAAGCGTCCCGCAAGGCGCGGTCGGCGGCCGCATCGGCCGGCGTCAGGTACGCCGCGACTTGCTCCATGGCGCGGCGGCGGTAATCCGTGCCGGCGTCGACGTTGACCACGTCCAGGCGCTCCTGCAGGAGCGCGATCGCCGGCAGGATCCGGTCGCGATGCAGGCCGTCGGGGTACAAGCGGTCGGGTGCGTAGTTGGACGTCATCACGAACACGGTGCCACGGGCGAGCAACGGGCGCAGCAGCCGTTCGAGGATCATCGCGTCGGCGATGTCCGACACGTGGAACTCGTCGAAGCACACCAGGCGCCAGCGCTTGGCGATGCGCTCGGCGACGGCTTCCAACGGATCCTGCGTGCCCTTGAGGGCGTCCAGCTCGCGATGCGTCGCCCGCATGAACTCGTGGAAGTGCACGCGCGTCTTGCGGCGGATCGGGACCGCGTCGTAGAAGCAGTCCATCAGGAAGCTCTTGCCCCGTCCCACGCCGCCCCACAGCCACACCCCGCGGGGTGCTTCAGGCGGCGAGATGAGGCGCCGGATGCGGCTCTCGCGGGCGCGGCGGAACTCGACCAGTTCATCGTGCAGGCGTTGCAGGCGGTCGACCGCGGCCTGCTGCGCCGCGTCGGTCGACCAACCGCGCTCGGCCAGCAGCCGTGCGTAGCGCACGCGAACGCCCTCGTCCCTCGCCGCGGTCTGCATCGCGCCGATGGGCCTGGTATTGGCCGACCGCTCGGGCATCGCCGCCACCGTGCGCGTCACATGTTCAGCGCACGCTTGTCCACGGCCAACGCCGCCTCGCGCATCACCTCGGACATCGAGGGGTGCGGGTGGCAGATGCGTGCGATGTCCTCGCTGGAGGCCTTGAACTCCATCGCGACGGCCGCTTCGGCGATGAGGTCCGATGCCGTGGCGGCGACCACGTGCACGCCGAGGATCTGGTCGGTCTGCGCGTCGGCCAGCACCTTCACGAAGCCGTCGGGCGCGTTCATGCCCAGCGCGCGACCGTTGGCGGCGAAGGGGAACTGGCCGGCGCGATACGCGCGGCCCTCGGCCTTGAGCTGCTGCTCGGTCTTGCCCACCCAGGCGATCTCGGGCGAGGTGTAGATGACCCAGGGGATGCAGTCGTAGTCGATGTGCGGCTTCTGGCCGGCGATCAGCTCGGCGACCATGACGCCTTCGTCCTCGGCCTTGTGCGCCAGCATCGCGCCGCGCACCACGTCGCCGATGGCCCAGATGCCCGGCACATTGGTGCGGCACTGTTCGTCGGCCTCGACCATGCCCCGGTCGGTGATCGCCAGGCCGACCGCTTCCGCGTTGAGCCCGTCGGTGTTGGGGATGCGGCCGATCGACACGATCAGGCGATCGACGTCCAGCGTCTGCGCGGCCCCTTGCGCGTCCGTCCAGGCGATGGAGACGCCGCCCGCCTTGCCGGCGTCGCCCTTGCCGCCGCCGCCCTTGCCGCCGCCGCCCTTGCCTTCGCCCTGGCCCTTGCCTTCGCCGCCCTGCGAGACCGTGATCTCGCCGATCTTGGCGCCCAGGTGGATCGCCAGCCCCTGCTTGGTGAAGAGCTTCCAGGCCTCCTTGGCGACGGTCTCGTCGGCCGCCGCGAGGAAACTCGGCAGCGCCTCCAGCACGGTCACTTCGGCGCCGAGCCGACGCCAGACCGAGCCCAGCTCCAGCCCGATCACGCCCGCCCCGATCACGCCGAGTCGCTTGGGCACTTCCGGGAACGCCAGCGCGCCCTCGTTGTCGCAGACGAGCACGTTGTCCGTGGTCACGCCGGGCAGGTGCCGCGCCTTCGAGCCGGTGGCCACGATCACGTTCTTGGCGTCGACCACTTCGTCGGCGCCCTCGCCCGAGACCTTGACGCGGATCGTGCCGTCCTCCGCGCGTCCGTCGAACGCGCCATGACCCTTGAGCCACGTGATCTTGTTCTTGCGGAACAGGAACTCGATGCCCTTGGTCATCTTCGTGACGACCGCATCCTTGCGCGCCTGCATGCGACCCACGTCGATCGACGCGCCCGTCACGGTGATGCCGTGGTCGCCGGCATGGTGCGCGATGTTGTCGAACTCCTCGCTGGAGGCGAGCAGCGCCTTCGACGGGATGCAGCCCACGTTGAGGCAGGTGCCGCCCAAGGCCAGCTCGCCCTTGGGGTTGCGCCACTTCTCCACGCAGGCCGTCTTGAGGCCGAGCTGGGCAGCGCGGATCGCGGCGATGTAGCCGCCGGGCCCCGCACCGATCACGACGACGTCGTATTGCTGGTTCGCCATGGTCGCGCGCCCCTCAAAGGTCCAGCAGCAGGCGCGCCGGGTCTTCCAGCGCTTCCTTGATCGTCACCAGGAAGAGCACGGCCTCGCGGCCGTCGATGATCCGGTGGTCGTAGGACAGCGCCAGGTAGTTCATCGGCCGCACCACGACCTGGCCGTTCTCGACCACGGCACGGTCCTTGGTGGCGTGCACGCCCAGGATCGCCGACTGCGGCGGATTGATGATCGGCGTCGACAGCATCGAACCGAACGTTCCCCCGTTGGAAATGGAGAACGTCCCGCCCGTGAGGTCTTCGAGGCCGAGCTTGCCGTCCTGCGCCTTCTTGCCGAATTCGGCGATCTTCTTCTCGATGTCCGCGAACGACATCTGGTCGGCGTTGCGGACGATCGGCACCACCAGCCCGCGCGGCGAACCGACGGCGATGCCGATGTCGAAGTAGCCGTGGTAGACGATGTCGGTGCCGTCGACCGACCCGTTGACCACCGGGTACTTCTTGAGCGCCTGCACCGCGGCCTTCACAAAGAAGCTCATGAAGCCCAGCTTGGCGCCGTGCTCCTTCTCGAAGCGGTCCTTGTACTTGGCCCGCAGGTCCATCACGGGCTGCATGTTGACTTCGTTGAACGTGGTCAGGATCGCGTTGGTGGCCTGCGACTGCAGCAGCCGTTCGGCCACGCGCTGGCGAAGCCGGGACATCGGCACGCGCTGCTCCGGCCGGCCTTCGAGCAGCTTGGACGGATCGATGGCGGCCTGCACCTGGGGCAGCTGCGAGGTCGGCGCGCCGGTCGGGATCGCGGGCCCGGGCGCGGCCGCCTTGGCCGGCGCCGGCGCGCTAGCGCCACCGGCCACCGCACCGATCACGTCGCCCTTGGTGATGCGGCCGTCGCGGCCCGTGCCTGCCACCTGGCTGGGGGACAAGCCCTGCTCGGCCATCATCTTGGACGCGGCAGGCATCGCGACGCCGGCCTTCGCGCCCTGCCCCGCGGCGGCTGCGCCCGCATCGGCTGCCGAACCGGCGTAGGTGGCGTTGGCCTGGGCGGTGCCGGGCGGCGTGGCCGTCGCGGCGCCGGTGACGCTGGAGGCGCCCGCGGGGGCGCTCGGCGCGGCGGCCGGCGCGCCGGCGCTGGCTTCGGTGTCGATCGTGGCGATGACTTCGCCCGACACCACCGTGCCGCCGTCGCCCTTGGCGAGGCTGGTCAGCACGCCGGCCGCCGGGGCCGGCAGCTCGAGCACGACCTTGTCGGTCTCGATGTCGATGAGGTTCTCGTCGCGGGCGACCGCCTCGCCGACCTTCTTGTGCCAGGACAGGAGCGTCGCCTCGGCGACGGACTCGGAAAGCTGGGGGACCTTGACTTCGATGAGGGCCATGGGGGAACTCCGTATTCTTCGTGTCTAGCGGTTCGGGGACCGGCAGGCGGCGCGTGCCCGCGGCAGGCGCGGGCGCCGGTCCGGCCGCGCGCGGCCGCTGGTGCGATCTCCGGGGCGGCGCGGCCGGCCGAGCGGGCCGGCGAGGATCGTCAGTTGGGGCGCTTGGGCGACGTGGGCTTGGACTTGGCTTCGCCGAGCGCGGCGGTGATCAGCTCTTTTTGCTGCGCGTAGTGCTTGTCGTAGTAGCCGACGGCGGGCGACGCGGACGCCGGGCGCCCGGCGTAGGACAGCTTCTGCCCGTCCTTGAGCGATTCCTGCACATGGTGCTGCGCGTAGAACCAGGCGCCCTGGTTCTGCGGCTCGTCCTGGCACCAGACCACCTGCGTGGCCGCCGGGTAGCGGCGAAGCTCGGTCTCGAACGCCTTGTGCGGGAAGGGATACAGCTGCTCCACGCGCACCAGCGCGACGTCTTCGAGCTCGCGCTCGCGGCGTGCGGCCAGCAGGTCGAAAAAAACGCGGCCCGAGCAGGCCACCACTTTCTTGACCTTCTTCGCGTCGGGCAGCGTGGTGTCGCCGATGACGGTCTGGAAGCTGCCCTCGGCGAACTCCTCCAGGCGCGACACCGCCTCCTTGTGGCGCAGCAGCGACTTGGGGGTCAGGATGACCAGGGGCTTGCGGAAGAGCCGGATCATCTGGCGCCGCAGCAAGTGGAAGATCTGCGCGGGCGTGGTCGGCTGGCACACCTGCATGTTGCTCTCGGCGCACAACTGCAGGAAACGCTCGGGGCGCGCCGACGAATGCTCGGGGCCCTGCCCTTCGTAGCCGTGCGGCAGCATCAGGGTCAAGCCGCAGACGCGGCCCCACTTCGTCTCGCCGGACGCGATGAACTGATCGATCACCACCTGGGCGCCGTTGACGAAGTCGCCGAACTGCGCCTCCCAGATGACGAGCGTGTTCGGCTCGGCGCTGGCGAAGCCGTATTCGAAGCCCAGCACCGCCTCTTCCGACAGCACCGAGTCGATCACGGTGAACGGCGCCTGGCCGTCGGCCACGTTCTGCAGCGGCACGTAGCTGCCAGCGTCCCAGCGCTCGCGGTTCTGGTCGTGCAGCACGGCATGCCGGTGCGTGAAGGTGCCGCGCCCGGAGTCCTGGCCCGACAGGCGCACCGCGTAACCGCTGGCCACCAGCGATGCGAAGGCCAGGTGCTCGCCCATGCCCCAGTCCAGCGCCGCCTCGCCGCGGCCCATGGTGCGGCGGTCGGCCAGCACCTTCTCGACCAGCGTGTGCGGCTTGAAGCCCTGGGGAACCGTTGTGACGCGCTCGGCCAACCGCTTGAGCTCGGCGATCGGCACCGCCGTGTCGGCCTGGTCGGTCCACTTGCGGTTCAGGAACGGCATCCAGTCGACCGCGTACTTCGACTTGAAGTTCGACAGCACCGGGTCGACGGTGTGGCGCCCTTCGTCCATCGCCGAGCGGAAGTCGGCGCTCAGCTTGTCCGGGAACGCCGCGTCGATGGTGCCGCCGGCGACGAGCTTGTCGGCGTACAACTTGCGCGTGCCCGGGTGCTGGGCGATGCGCTTGTACATCAGGGGCTGCGTGACGGCCGGCGTGTCCTGCTCGTTGTGGCCGAGCTTGCGGAAGCAGACGATGTCGACGACGACGTCCTTGCCGAAGGTCTTGCGGAAATCCAGCGCGATCTGGGTGGCGAACACGACCGCTTCCGGGTCGTCGCCGTTCACGTGCAGCACCGGCGCCTCGATCATCTTGACCACGTCGGTGCAATAGATGGTCGAGCGGGTGTCGCGCGGATCGGAGGTGGTGAAGCCGATCTGGTTGTTGATGACGATGTGCAGCGTGCCGCCCGTGCCGTAGCCGCGCGTCTGCGCCAGGTTCAGCGTCTCCATGACGACGCCCTGGCCGGCGAAGGCCGCGTCGCCATGGACCAGCACCGGCAGCACCTGCGCGCCGGTGGCGTCGCCGCGGCGCACTTGGCGCGCCTTGCAGCTGCCCTCGACCACGGGGTTGACGATCTCCAGGTGCGACGGGTTGAACGCGAGCGACAGGTGCACCGGACCGCCCGTCGTCGACACGTCGCTGGAGAAGCCGGAGTGGTACTTGACGTCGCCGCTGGGCAGGTCGTCGGCGTGGTGGCCCTCGAACTCGGCGAAGAGGTCCTTGGGCATCTTGCCCAGCGTGTTGACCAGCACGTTCAGGCGGCCACGGTGCGCCATGCCGATCACGATCTCCTGGACGCCCTGGTCGCCGCCGCGCTGCACGACCTCGTCCATGGCGGCGATGAAGCTCTCGCCGCCTTCCAGCGAGAAGCGCTTCTGGCCGACGTAGCGGGTGTGCAGGTACTTTTCCAGTCCTTCGGCGGCGGTCAGCCGCTCGAGGATGCGCTTCTTCTTCTCGGCGGTGAAGCCGGGCTTGGCGCGCGACCCTTCCAAGCGCTCCTGCAGCCAGCGCTTCTGCGCCGGATCGGACATGTGCATGAACTCGGCGCCGATCGAGCCGCAGTAGGTCTCGCGCAGCGACTGGAGGATGTCGCGCAGCGGTGCGTTCTCGAAACCGAAGAAGGTGTTGGCCGCGCTGTAGATGTTGGCCAGGTCGCCTTCGCTGAAGTCGTAGAAGGCGGGCTCCAGCTCGGGGATCGGCGGGCGCTCCTGGCGCTTGAGCGGATCGAGGTCGGCCCAGCGCGAGCCCAGGAAGCGGTAGGCCGCGACCAGCTGCTGCACGAAGACCTGCTTGCGGGCCGTGGCGGAGTCGCCGCCCATGATCCGCGGCGTGAGCTGCCCGGCCTTGGCACGCTCGGCGAAGGACTGCACGATCGGCGCGTGGGCCACGTCGCGCGTCTGGGTGTTGCCGTCGGCCGCAGGCACCGCCTGCATCGTGTCGAAGTAGCTGCGCCACTCGGCCGGGACGGAGCCCGGGTTTGCCAGGTAGTTCTCGTAGAGCTCCTCGATGTACGGCGCGTTGCCGCCGAACAGGTACGAGCTGCCTTGGAAGGCCTTCATCATGTCGCGATCATCCTTTCGGAACGAGTTTCTCGTCGGAAGGCGCAGGCGACAAGCGTCGCCCGCGGCGGCCGGCACCGGGTTTCCCGGAACGGCGCCTGCTGCGAGGCGGGCCGGTCAGGCCCCTCCCCCTAGCGTCGGGGCGCAGGATAACACCCGGCGCCACCCGCACAAAGCACGGCTTCGGCCGCCCATCGGGCCGACGGCGTCGCGGCGCGCCGGATCGAGGCCCCCGGCGGGCGGGCGGAGGCGCAGTGCGAGCGACGTCGGTGGCCGGACCAGCCGGTCAGCCGACTTCGGGTCAGCGTTGCCCGATGGGCGTGACGTCGCGGCGCGTGGCGCCCACGAAGAGCTGGCGCGGCCGGCCGATCTTCTGCTCGGGGTCGGAGATCATCTCGTTCCACTGCGCGATCCAGCCCACGGTGCGCGCCATCGCGAAGATGCAGGTGAACATCTCGACCGGGATGCCCAGCGCCTTCTGGACGATGCCCGAGTAGTAGTCCACGTTCGGGTAGAGCTTGCGCGAGACGAAGTAGTCGTCCTCCAGCGCGATCCGCTCGAGCTCCATGGCCAGCTTCATCAGCGGCTCGTTCTCCAGGCCCAGGTGGCCCAGCACTTCGCGGCAGGTCTCCTGCATCAGCTTGGCGCGCGGGTCGTGATTCTTGTAGACGCGGTGGCCGAAGCCCATCAGGCGCACGCCGGAGTTCTTGTCCTTCACCTGATCGATGAACTTGCCGATCTTGGCCACCCCGCCGGCGGCCTGCAGCTCGTTGAGCATCTGCAGGCAGGCTTCGTTGGCGCCACCGTGCGCCGGGCCCCACAGCGTTGCGATGCCCGCGGCGATGCACGCGAAGGGGTTGGCGCCCGACGAGCCCGCCAGCCGCACGGTCGACGTGGAAGCGTTCTGCTCGTGGTCGGCATGCAGGATCAGGATCCGGTCGATCGCGCGCACGATCACGTCGTCCGGCCGGTAGTCCTCGCAGGGCGTGCCGAACATCATCCGCATGAAGTTCGCCGAATACGACAGGTCGTTCTTCGGGTACATGAACGGCTGGCCGACCGAGTACTTGTAAGCCATCGCCACCAGCGTCGGCATCTTGGCGATCAGCCGGATCGCGCTGATGTGGCGGTGCTCGGCGTTCGTGATGTCCAGCGAGTCGTGATAGAAGGCCGACAGCGCGCCCACGTTGCCCACCAGCACCGCCATCGGGTGCGCGTCCCGCCGGAACCCCTGGAAGAAGCGCGTCATCTGCTCGTGCACCATCGTGTGGTGCGTGACGCGGTACTCGAAGTCCTCCTTCTGCGCGGGCGTGGGCAGCTCGCCGTTGAGCAGCAGGTAGCAGGTCTCCAGGTAGTCGCAGTTGACCGCCAGCTGCTCGATCGGGTAGCCGCGGTACAGCAGCTCGCCCCTGTCGCCGTCGATGTAGGTGATCGCCGAGTTGCAGGCGGCCGTCGACATGAAGCCCGGGTCGTAGGTGAGTTTGCCGGTCTTGCCGTACAGGCTGCGGATGTCGACGACGTCGGGCCCGATGGTGCCCTGGTAGATCGGGAACTCCAGCGGCGCGGTGCCGTCGCTGAACGACAGCGTCGCCTTGTGCTCGGATTTGGATTCGGTCGTCATGTCGCGTCGCCCTTGTCGGATGTCGTCGGTCGGAGGCTTGTCTTGTATCGTCGGTCAGGCGGCGCGCAGGAATTCGAGCACGCGCGCCACGCGGGGCACCGCGAGCTCGTCCTCGAGCTCGGTGCGCCGCAAAATCAGGTCCAGCAACTCGTTGTCCGGCAGGTCCAGCAGCGCGTCCAGCCCGGCCACGTCGTCATCGGTCAGCGACGTCTCGTGGCGGGCGAAGAAACGCTGCAGCACCAGGTCGTTCTCCAGCAGGCCGCGCCGCGCGCGCCAGCGAAGGCGCGCCCGGCGCGCGGGATCGGACTGGTGCGGGTCGGCGGATCGCATGGCGGCTCTGCAGGGCGGCGCGATCAAACCGCGCGACGCACCAGCATGTCCTTGATCTTGCCGATCGCGCGCGTCGGGTTCAAGCCCTTGGGGCAGACGTCGACGCAGTTCATGATCGTGTGGCAGCGGAACAGCCGGTACGGGTCTTCCAGGTCGTCCAGACGCTCGCCCGTGGCCTGGTCGCGGCTGTCCGTGATGAACCGGTAAGCCTGCAGCAGGCCCGCGGGCCCGACGAACTTGTCGGGATTCCACCAGAAGGACGGGCAGCTGGTCGAGCAGCAGGCGCACAGGATGCACTCGTACAGCCCGTTGAGCTCTTCGCGCTCCTCGGGCGTCTGCAGACGCTCCTTCTCGGGCGGCGGCATGTCGTTGACCAGGTACGGCCGGATCGAGTGGTACTGCTTGAAGAACTGCGTCATGTCCACGATCAGGTCGCGGATCACGGGAAGCCCGGGCAGAGGCTTCAGCACGATCGGCTGCTTCAGGTCGCGCAGGTTGGTGATGCACGCCAGGCCGTTCTTGCCGTTGATGTTCATGGCGTCCGAGCCGCACACGCCCTCGCGGCACGAGCGGCGCAGCGCGAGGCTGTCGTCGACGTCCGACTTGATGCGCATCAGCGCGTCCAGCAGCATCTTGTCGTTGGGCTGCAGCGCGACTTCGATGTTCTGCATGTAGGGCTTCTCGTCCTTGTCCGGGTCGAACCGGTAGATCGAGAAACGGACCAGTTGCGTCGCGGGCTTGGCCGAGACTTCCGGCGCGGTGGACGACGGGGTGCCGGCAGTGCCGGGCGTGCCGGCCTTGTCCATGACGGGGGCGGAGGTTGTCATTTGTGGTGCTCGCGTGAGGGCGGTGGTCAGAAGGTCCGCGCCTTGGGCTTGAAGGTCTCGACCGTCAGCGGCTTCATGTTGACCGGCTTGTACTCGAGGCGATTGCCCTGCGAGTAGTAGAGCGTGTGCCGCAGCCATTGCTCGTCGTTGCGCTCGGAATAGTCGCGGTGCGCGTGCGCGCCTCGGCTCTCCTTGCGGGCCTCGGCCGACACGATCGTGGCCTTGGCGGTCTCGACGAGGTTGTCCAGCTCCAGCGCTTCGACGCGCGCGGTGTTGAACACCTTCGACTTGTCGGCGATGTGCATGTCCTTCGCGCGCTCGGCCAGTTCCATGATCTTCGTCACGCCTTGCGACAGGAGCTCGGACGTGCGGAACACGCCGCAGTGCGCCTGCATGGTGCGACGGATGTCGTTGGCGACGTCCTGCACCTTCTCGCCCGAACGCGAGCCGTCCAGGCGCGCCAGGCGCGCCAGCGAGAAGTCGCCGGCGTCGGCCGGCAAGGGCTTGTGGCCGTGCTGCTTGAGGCCTTGCGCCACGATGTGGTTGCCCGCCGCGCGGCCGAACACCAGCAGGTCGAGCAGCGAGTTGGTCCCCAGCCGGTTGGCGCCGTGCACGGAAACGCAGGCGCATTCGCCGATGGCGTAGAGGCCGTTGACGATGGCGTTGGGATTGCCGTCCTTGGGCGCCACGACCTGGCCGTGGACGTTGGTCGGGATGCCGCCCATCTGGTAATGGATGGTCGGCACCACCGGAATCGGATCCTTGATGGGATCGACATTGGCGAACTTGATGGCGATCTCGCGGATGCTGGGCAGCCGCTTCATGATCGTGTCGGCGCCCAGGTGGTCGAGCTTGAGCAGCACGTAGTCGCCGTCCGGGCCGGCGCCGCGCCCTTCCTTGATCTCCTGGTCCATGGAGCGGGAGACGAAGTCGCGGGGCGCCAGGTCCTTCAGCGTGGGCGCGTAGCGCTCCATGAAGCGCTCGCCGTGCTTGTTGAGCAGGATGCCGCCCTCGCCGCGCACGCCTTCGGTGATCAGCACGCCCGCCCCCGCCACGCCGGTGGGGTGGAACTGCCAGAACTCCATGTCCTCCAGCGGGATGCCGGCGCGGGTGGTCATGCCCATGCCGTCGCCGGTGTTGATGAAGGCGTTGGTGGACGCGGCCCAGATCCGGCCGGCGCCGCCCGTGGCGAAGACCGTGACCTTCGACTCCAGGATCATGCACTCGCCGGTTTCCATCTCCAGCGCGATGACGCCGACCACGTCGCCGTCGGCGTCGCGCAGGATGTCCAGCGCCATCCATTCCACGAAGAACTGCGTGCGCGCCCGCACGTTGCGCTGATACAGCGTGTGCAGCATCGCGTGGCCGGTGCGGTCGGCCGCGGCGCAGGCGCGCTGCACGGGCTTCTCGCCGAAGTTGGCCGTGTGGCCGCCGAAGGGGCGCTGGTAGATCGTGCCGTCGGGGTTGCGGTCGAAGGGCATCCCGAAGTGCTCGAGCTCGTAGACGACCTTGGGCGCCTCGCGGCACATGAATTCGATGGCGTCCTGGTCGCCCAGGTAGTCCGAACCCTTGACGGTGTCGAACATGTGCCAGTACCAGTTGTCCTCGGACATGTTGCCCAGGGACGCGCCGATGCCGCCTTGCGCGGCCACCGTGTGCGACCGGGTCGGGAAGACCTTGGTCAGCACGGCGACGTTGAGGCCCGCTTCGGCCAGCTGCAGCGAGCAGCGCATGCCGGCGCCGCCGGCGCCGACGATCACGGCGTCGTAGCGACGACGCGGCAGGTTGTTGGCGAGATGCGTGTTGACGTCGACCATCGCTTCAAACGCTCCAGAGGATGGTGGCGGTCCAGATCGTGTAGCCGACCAGCGCCACGATGGTGGCCGATTGCAGCACCAGCCGGACGCCGGTGGGCTTGATGTAGTCCATGTAGATGTTCCGCATGCCCACCCACACGTGGTACGCGAGCCCGCCGAACGCGAGCAGCGTGAGCACCTTCATCCAGGGACCGGCGAAAAGGCTCGCCCAGCTGAGGTAGCTGAGTTCCGGCCCGGTGACCAGGGCGCCGATCAACACGAGCGTGTACAGCACCAGCACCACCGCCGTGACGCGCACGCCGAGGTAGCTGCCCACGCCGTAGTGGGCGCCGACGACGATCTTCTTGGGCGTCTTCGCCATGTCAGTACACCCCGAAGAGCTTGAGGCCGAGGACGGCGGTCAGGGCGAGGGACAGCACCAGCACGACCGTGGCCGACTGCTTGGTGGAGTGCTTCTCCAGCCCGTAATGCAGGTCCATGACCAGGTGGCGCACGCCGGCGATCAGGTGGTGCAGGTACGCCCAGAGGAACACGAGCAGCGCCAGCTTGGCGATGGGGTGCGCGACGATCTCGCGGTAGCTGTCGAAGCTGATCTCGGAGGTCAGGCTCTGCTGGAAGAGGTACAGCAGAAACGGCAAGCCGAAGAAGAAGAGCAGCGCGCCGCTGATGCGATGCAGGATCGACACCAGCGCCGGCACCGGCAGGCGGTAGCCGACGATCTGCGTGACGTGGATGTTGCGGAATTCTCGGCGTGGCTTGGCTATGGCCGTCGGCATGGAGGGAAGACCTCGAAGCGATTGTGGATTCGGTGAAGCGCTTGGTGCCTCGCCACCCGCGCAAGCGGCGCAGTGGTGGTGAGCGGGTGCCAAAACCTTCGTATTTTGAACGATTTTGCGCCTTCGACCAAAGCGCACGACCGGAAACCCACAGGGTGCGTGGCTGCGCAAAACGGGGCGTTCGGCTGGGCCTAACGCCGGCTTTGGAGAGCAGGCCGCCCTTCAGCTGAGCTCGTTGTGATAGTGCATGCGCCTCGTGACGTAAAGGCCGCGACGGACCTCCACCGGGCGGTCGCCGTACGTGTAAGAGGTGCGGTCGACCAGCAGCAACGGCTCGGCCGGCGCCACCCCGAGCAGCTCGACGGCCTGCGCGTCGGCGGCCACCGCGCGCAGCCGCTCCTCGCAGCGGATCATCCGCACGCCGAATTCGGCCTCGAAGAGTCCGTACAGCGGCCCGTGGTACGCGTCCAGCCGTTCCGCGGTCAAGCCCTTGAAAGGCGCGCCCGGCAACCAGATGGAATCCAGCACCGTCGCCTCGCCCGAAAACGACAGCCGCCGCTGCACCAGCACGGCCGAATCGCCCGGGCGCATCTCCAGCCGGCGGGCGATCTCGATCGGCGCGCGCAGGCGCCTGCACTCGAGCACCGTGCTTTCCGGCTGCACCGCCTCGCCTTCGTCGGGACGCAGCCTCAGGAAGCGGAACTGCGCGCGCGCCTCGCGGTGGGACGCGACGAAGGTGCCCTTGCCCTGGCGGCGCACGAGCAGGTTCTCGCCCGCCAGCTCGTCGATCGCCTTGCGCACGGTCCCCTGGCTGACGCCGAAGCGCTGCGCCAGGTCGGTCTCGCTGGGGATGGCCTCGCCCGGCTTCCACTCGCCCGCCTGGAGACGGTCGGTGATGAGCGACTTGATCTGGCGGTAGAGGGGGCTGAAAGTGGCCGGTCCGTTCATCGCCGCAATTCCACCATGCAACCAGCGCCCAGTCCAGTGTCTTATATCTTCTATATGACATAGGCGGGATTGTTGACGCACCGGGGTCGGAAGCCTAAACTGCCGGCCACCGACGCCGGCTCGCCCCGCGGTCCGGCGGAGTGGCCGCAGGCCTCGGGCGCGAGTCCGCCCGCCCCCTCTTCCTGAAAGGACCGTCATGAGCAAAGCACCCAAGCGCGTCGCCGTCACCGGCGCTGCCGGCCAGATCGGCTACTCCTTGCTGTTCCGGATCGCCAACGGCGACATGCTCGGCGAGGACCAGCCGGTCATCCTGCAGTTGCTGGACATCACGGCGGCCCTGGGCGCGGTCAAGGGCGTCGTCATGGAACTGGAGGACTGCGCGTTCCCCCTGCTGGCGGGCGTGGTGGTCACCGACGACCCGAAGGTCGCCTTCAAGGACGCCGACTACGCCGTGCTGGTCGGCGCCCGCCCGCGCAGCAAGGGCATGGAGCGCAAGGACCTGCTGGAGGCCAACGGCGCCATCTTCACGGTCCAGGGCCGCGCCCTGGACGAGGCCGCCAGCCGCGACGTCAAGGTCCTGGTGGTCGGCAACCCGGCCAACACCAACGCCTACATCGCGATGAAGTCGGCCCCGAGCCTGCCCAAGCGCAACTTCACGGCCATGCTGCGCCTGGACCACAACCGTGCGCTGTCCCAGATCGCCGCCAAGACCGGCAAGCCGGTCGCGGCCATCGAGAAGCTCGCCGTGTGGGGCAACCATTCCCCGACCATGTACGCCGACTACCGCTTCGCCACGATCGGCGGCGCGTCCGTCAAGGACATGATCGCCGACGAGGCCTGGAACCGCGACACCTTCCTGCCGACGGTGGGCAAGCGCGGTGCCGCCATCATCGAGGCGCGCGGACTGTCGTCGGCCGCGTCGGCCGCCAACGCCGCCATCGACCACATGCGCGATTGGGCGTTGGGCACCGAGGGCCGCTGGGTGACCATGGGCATTCCCTCGGACGGCTCCTACGGCATCCCGCAGGACGTGATGTACGGCTATCCCGTCACGTGCGCCAACGGCGAGTACGAGATCGTGCAGGGCCTGGCCATCGACGACTTCAGTCGCCAGATGATGGACAAGACGCTGGCCGAGCTCGAGGAAGAGCGCGCCGGCGTGGCCCACCTGCTCGG